>Ga0172371_10000254_pt1 | contig 79604 bp, 76 predicted proteins | sample Lak12m_FD_114543 | JGI IMG/M metagenome (GOLD analysis project Ga0172371, IMG submission 114543) | Freshwater microbial communities from Kabuno Bay, South-Kivu, Congo - kab_022012_12m | ecosystem: Environmental > Aquatic > Freshwater > Lake | place: Democratic Republic of the Congo: South-Kivu...
AGACATCGTCTGCCTTCCGTGCCTCTCGCTGCTTCCCAGGGATCCGGAAGATGAGCACTCCCGGAAATGTCAAACTCTGTGAGTCCCCCGGCAGAGCCGGGGGTTTACCCATTATTATTAGTCGGTATGGCTGGAATCTCCGCAGTGTACGGAGGGTTCAACGCACTCAATACAACTCCCAATATAGCGTATGGAGCGTTGAGTCAGTTTGGGCTGACCTGTCTGCCTCTTTTTATTTTGGCAGGTGTGATTCTCGAGAAATGCGGAGCCGGAAAAGAAATGTACGATATGTGCTCTCGGCTGCTCTCCGGCGTTCCAGGCGGACTCGCAGCTTCCACAATATTAGCCTGTGCGATTTTCGCTGCCATTTCCATATCAAGTGTGGCAACAGCCGCTACAATTGGCCTTATCGCCTTTTCCGAGCTGGCTCGCCGGAACTACGACAAGAACTTTACCTACGGAGTGGTGGCGGCCGGAGGCACGTTAGGGATCATGATTCCGCCCAGTGGAACAATGATCATCTATTCTGCTGTTACAGAGGAATCTCTTGGCCGACTATTTATGGCCGGAGTAATACCGGGATTGATTCTCACCGCATTTTTCGTGATCTACTGCGTTTGGTTTTGCTGGCGTTCGGGGCGTTACGACGTCGAAGCCTCCAGCACCTGGGCGGAGAAAGCGAAAGCCATAAAGAAGGGTGTCTGGGCAATGCTTGCCCCAGCCATCATTCTAGGGGGTATCTACACCGGTATCTTTACTCCTCTTGAGGCTGGGGCGGTAGTAGTGTTGTACGCCCTCATCATGAGCATTCTCCGACGCAAAGTAGATCTCCAGGGAGTAGTGCGTGCGTTACGAGATTGCTGTGTAAGTGGGGGTATGCTCTTGGTCATTATTGCAGGTGCACTGATCATGGGCAATTTTATGACCTTGTTACAAGTCCCAGGTCGAGCAGTCGAATTTATAAGATCCATGGAGGTATCGGGTTGGCAGGTGATCTTAATATTGATGATTATTTATCTGGTGCTGGGCATGTTCCTGGAAGTGGTCTCGATCATGCTGATAACCCTGCCGGTAGTGTACCCTCTTGTCATTTCACTGGGCTTCGACGGAATCTGGTTCGCGGTTCTGGTAACTATAAACATGGAAATGGGTTTGTTAACTCCTCCCATCGGCATGAACCTCTACGTCATCAAGGGATTGACCGGAGTCCCACTGATGAATGTTCTCAAAGGAGTGGTTCCGTTCTTTTTCATCCTACTTTTCGCGTTGACGATCTTTGCGATTTTCCCGGTACTGAGTACATGGCTGCCGAGCGCAATGCATCGCTAAAGCGACAGCCCAGAGGTGAACTTCCATGGGAAGAGTAACGGAGAAATTTGCAGATTGCCTTATGAGCGTTTCGCTCGGGAGCATTCCCGCCCTCCCGCGTGAGACAGCGATATTGTGCTGCCTGAATTGCCTTGCTGTAATCCTCGGCCACTGTCCTGCGCCCTTGAGTGACATCCTTTACCATGTCGCACAGACCAGAACGGGGAATTGCAAAATGAACAAGTGTCTCTCGGCACCAACGAGAACCGAATATGCGACTTTGCAATCCTGAGAGAGGTGGACATATGGAGTGGAACATAGGCTGCATTGCGAAGAAAAGGGCGGCGTTCACCCCCGATAAGACGGCAATCATTTTCGAGGACACGCCCATCACGTATAAGGAGATCAACGAGAAGACGAATCAGGCCGCCCACTATCTTAGCAGCCTGGGACTCGTGAAAGGAGACCGGATCGCTGTCGACCTCCTGAATTCCCTCGAGTTCGTCTATCTCTACCTGGCCTCAGCGAAATTAGGACTTATTTTCGTCCCCATGAATTTCCGGCTGGTGGGGCCCGAATTGTCCTACCAACTGAACAACTGCGGCGCCCGCTTTCTCGCTTTTCACGATGTTTTAACCCCTTTGATCGATCAAATCAGGTCTTTCGTGTCGGTAGAGCCAGACAAGTTCCTTTTCGTCCGAAGCCTGATGCTCGGCGCTTCTTCCTGTCCGGCATGGGCCGCCTCCTATGAAATGGCCGTCTCCGTATACCCGCTCGGTGAGCCTGTGCCGACCGCACCCGTGCATTTGGACGATCCCCTCGCCATTATCTACACCTCGGGTGTTACAGGTGCCCCCAAGGGAGCCGTGGTCTCCCACGATCAGACCTTTTACAAGAACTTTCAGGTGATCTTGTATTCGGGGCTGATACCCGAGGATGTATACCTAGCGCAGCTGCCGCTCTTTCATTCCGCGGGACTCTTCATTAGCCTGACTCCTGCCCTTTGCGCCGGTTTGACGATGGTAATGAGGCAGAAATTCGATGCCGGAGAATTCGCCCTCGATATCGAAAAGTACCGGGCAACAATTGTTTTTGCCCTCACGACCATGTGGAAGTTGATCCTGGATTCGGGCAAGCTCGACGGGATCGATACCTCCCACATCAGGCGAGCCACCGGAGGCGGGGAACGGACGGCGGTCAGTCTCCTGGAAGACCTGGCCGAACGGGGGATTCATCTCCAGCAGGGTTTCGGACAGACTGAGAACTCCGCCATGATGACGCTGCCCAAGGAGGATGTCCTCCGCAAGCGCGGCTCTGTAGGCATTCCAGGGTATTTCACCGAGATCTGGATTGCGGACGTAGAGGGAAGACCGCTGCCCCCAAAGCAGACAGGCGAGATCGTGGCCAAGGGGCCTACGGTGATGAGCGGGTATTGGAATATGCCCGATGAAACAGCGAAAACCATAGTGAACGGTGTGCTCAGAACAGGGGATCTCGGCTATATGGAAGAGGAAGGCTATTTCTACATGGTCGACCGAGCAAAGTCCATGTACCGGAGCGGGGGAGAAAACGTCTATCCGGCCGAGGTGGAGAAAGCCCTCTTCGACCATCCTAAGATTCAGCACGTGGCCGTAGTGGGGGTGGAGGACGCAAGGTGGGGAGAGACCGGTAAGGCGTTCGTGGTCCCCAAGCCGGGAGTGTCCTTGACGCTCGAGGAAATTCACGAGTTCCTTTCGGGGAAGGTGGCGAAATTCAAGTATCCCAGTATGCTGGAATTGCTTAAAGAAATGCCCATGACGGCCTCTGGCAAGATCAAGCGAGCGGCGTTGGCCGAAAAGAAGATTCTGGAGGGGGCGGGATAGCATGACAAATAGGCTCACTGAACTCCTCGGGGTAGATTATCCCCTGATCCTCGGGCCCATGCGGATGATCACCTTGGGATCCATGGCGGCGGCGGTGTCGAACGCCGGCGGTTTCGGCCAGATCGCCTCCTCGATGCTCACCATGCCCCGGCTCCGGGACGAGATTCAGAAGGCGAGGAATCTAACGGACAAACCTTTTGGGGTCAATATCCCACTTCATCGGCCAACAGCGCTCGAAGCACTGGAAATTGTCCGGGAGGAGGGCGTTCCGGCCATTACAACCTCCGGCGGAAATCCGGCGAAGATCATGGACCGTGTCAAGGCACTTGGAATCAGAGTGTTACACAAGGTCTCCACTACGGACATGGGCCTGAAGGCCCAAGACGCTGGCGTAGACGGGGTCATCGCCATGGGCTTCGAGGCTGGTGGCCATGTGGGGAAGGAGCAGGTGACTACGCTCTGCCTGGTTCCCAGACTCGTGGATGCTCTCGATATACCGGTCATCGCTGCTGGTGGGATAAGCGAATTCCGCGGCTTCCTTGCGGCACTGGCTCTGGGCGCAGAGGGAGTGGAAGTGGGCACGCGGTTTCTGGCCGCCGAGGAATGCCCCATTTCGGTCTACAACAAAAAGGCTGTTTTGAATGCTCAGGAGACGGGGACAATGATGTTGGGCGGAGAGGCCATGCCCATGAGGGTCCTCAGGAATCACGCGGCCGTATCCATCTTATCTGGAGGGGAAAAAACAAAGATTTTCGATTACGCGCGCCCAGGAGGCGATGCCGAAAGCACCATCATGCCCGCAGGTCAGGGGGTGGGACTCATCCATACAATCAAGCCCATACGGGATATCATTGCCGGATTCATGGACCAATCGCGAATTCTGTCGACAGAACTCCAAGCGTTCCTCAAGGAGGGATCCTGATGGCGTGGGAACATGTGCTCCTCGAAAAAAGAGATCATGTAGGAATCATCACTTTGAACCGCCCGGAAAGGATGAACGCCTTTGGAGGCCAGATGCGTCAGGAAATCGCGGAGATCTTGACGGACGTGGCATCCGATCCCGAAGTGCGGGTGGTGGTCCTCACGGGCGCGGGGGACGCCTTCTGCGTGGGAGGAGACGTGAAGGAGTTCGTGGATGACTCGGTCCAGACGCTTTCGAACAAGGTCTCGAGCCGCCGGCACGCTATGTGCGAGGCGGTCCTGACCATAAACAAGATGGAAAAGCCGGTCATCGCCGCGGTCAACGGAGTGGCGGCAGGCGGGGGATGCAACCTCGCCCTCTCGTGCGACATGCGGATCGCGAGCGAAAAGGCACGCTTCGGCCAGGTTTTCACCCGCAGAGGACTTCATCCTGATTGGGGCGGAATCTACTGTCTCCCCCGTCTCGTGGGGTACGCCAAAGCGGCGGAACTGATCTTTGGCGGAGAGATTGTCGATGCGCAGGAGGCCCTTCGGATCGGGCTGGTGAACCGGGTCACGCCCCACGAACAGCTTCGGGAAACGACCTGGGAAGTGGCACAGAGAATCGCTAGAAATGCGCCCATACCGATGGCGTTCGCCAAACGCGGGCTTCAGAACTTTCCCAAGTGGGACCTCGGTCAGGCGGTGGACTACGAGTCCTACGTACTGGAAGTCGTCATGAAGAGCGAAGACGTGAAAGAAGGCTTTGCCGCATTTCTCGAAAAGAGGGCGCCCGTTTTTAATGGGCGCTAGAGCGTGAAAGGCGACTGGAACGACCCGATCCAAAACAGGTGAAAGAGGTGCCCAATGGCTCAGTTGATCTTGGCATTTGCCTCCGGCGCGTTTCTATTCAACGCTATCCCGCACCTCGTCCAAGGAATCGGCGGGCGGCGCCACATGACTCCTATGGCCCGCAGTTCAGGGCCGGTCGTAAATGTTGTCTGGGGATGGGTTAACCTTATCATTGCAGGCGGATTAGCATACTTATCGAACCCGGACGCCGGGACGCACACGCATTGGGTGGCTTTCGGTCTGGACGGATTCATTGTGTCTGTTTCATTGGCAATGTTCTGGGCAAATCCCCAAGCTAGCCTCCCTTGGCACAAAGACTAAGGGGCGATGCATTAATCGCGCAATGGAGGACCACTGTTCCAGTGTCGTGTGGAGGTAAATCGCCATGAAGAAAAATCCCGCGGAATTCACCCGTGTAATTTCCGAGTTTGTAGCAGGCACCAAGCCGAACGACATTCCTCAACCAGTGTTCGAGCACGCCAAAGTCGCTCTCTTGGACTGGCTCGCAGTCACCATTGCCGGGAAAGACGATCCGCTTGTTCTGAAGCTCATCCGTTATGCGGACCTCATGGGGGGGCACCAGCAAGCAACTATTCTGGGATACCCGTTCAAGAAGAGTGCTAGTCAGGCAGCTCTCATCAATGGATCCGCGTCTCACGCCCTTGACTATGACGACACTCTGAAGCCTTTTCTCGGACATCCTTCTGTAACTCTCTTTCCGGCTCTTGGCGCTCTCGCAGAGTGGAAAGAAAAAACAGGAAGCGATTTTCTGACTGCCTACATCGTCGGTTTGCAGACCGGCGCTACCATCGGAGCCTCTGCAGGTCTCGATCATTACGCTGCAGGTTGGCACTCCACTTCCACTATTGGCCATCTTGCCGCAGCTGCCGGTTGTGCAAATCTTCTGGGATTGGACGAAAATCAAACCGCACAAGCCCTTGGCATCGCGGGCACTCAAGCGTGTGGACTGAAGCGCGTTTTTGGGACAATGTGTAAGCCATTTCATGCCGGGAGGTCCTCCGAGGCCGGGCTGGTTGCGGCGCTGCTTGCTAGTGACGGGTTTACCAGCGCGGAGGATATTCTCGAAGGCCCGCACGGTTTCTTTCATGTCTTGAGGGGGGCTGCTAATGAGCATTTTTTGGCCGGGCTTGGCACGGTCTGGTACATTGAGTACCTCGCCCAGAAGTATCATGCGTCATGCCACTTTACCCATTCTCCCATTGAAGCGGCGCTGGCTATTGTTGAGAAGGAGAAATTGTCAATCGACCAAATCAAAGCAGTTCGCATACGTTCCTCTCAGATATCACTCGATGCTGCCGGAAAGCTTGAACCCGTAACCGGCCTGGAAGCCAAATTCAGCATTCCTTTCTGCGTGGCTAATGCCGTTGTGAAGGGCAACACCGGAATGCAAGCTTTTGCCGATGAAAATGTGAATGATCCCAGGATCAGGGAATTTATGAAGAAGATTTCCATCTCGCTAGACGAGAGTATCCAGGCGCTGAATGCCAAAGTAACCATTGAAACAACCGAGGGACACGAGCATTCGGCATCTTCGGATGTCCTCGAAGAAATTCCTGATTTTGAAACAAAGAGGACGAGAGTTCTGCTGAAATTCAATGACTTGTGTTCGTCGGTGCTGGGTGACCGAAGTACTGAAGATATTTGTGACCAAATTCTCACTCTCGAAAAGCTTAAGAATGTCAAAGAGCTTGTTGAGAAGGCAGGCGGCTAATCCAGTGGCAGGACCACGGGAGCATTCATGGATCATGTGGACGATTCCAGAGTAAACACCCCAGAAACAGCAAAACCTCGGCATAATTCTCGCCAACAGCATTGCCGAGAGTCATTGAGCGTGCCACTACACGTGCGACAAGGATGGAGGTTTTTCCTATGTCTCTGCTCTTCTCACCAGGAGTAATAGGTCGCGTCGAAGTCAAGAACCGCCTGGTTCACTCGGCGACCTACGAGGCCATGGCAGGCGAGCGCGGGGAAATCACGGAACAGCACCTGAAACGATATGCGAATTTGGCCAAAGGCGAGACCGGCCTCATTATCTCCGGCCAAATGTCTGTTCTTCAGTCAGGCTGCGTGCACCGGGAGCAGACGGGAATTCATTCCGACGACCTGATTCCGGGTCTCACGAAGCTTACTCAAGCCGTCCACCAGCATGGGGGGGTCATCGTGTTCCAGCTTGCCCACGGAGGACGGCAGACCACGAAAGATGCTGCGGGGGAGAGGCCCATGGGGCCATCGAGTTTTGACAGGGATCCCGTGAATTTCGTCAAACCAAGGCAAATGACTGAGAAGGACATACAGATGGTCATCCAAGCGTTCGGAAAGGCCGCATGCCGAGCGGTGGAGGCGGGCGCTGACGGAATACAGATCCATGCGGCCCATGGATACCTGGTGAACCAGTTTCTCTCGCCGTTCTTCAATCGCCGCACCGACTCGTGGGGCGGTTCGCCGGAAAACTGTTTCCGCTTCCTCGAGAAGATACTTTACGAAATTCGGAAATCGATACCATGCGGGACCCCCATACTAATCAAGCTGAATACGAACGATCACACTCCGTCCGAAGGAGTGACTCCTGATCTTGCCAGGTGGTACGCTGAAAAGCTCGTTCACCTCGGCATCGCAGCCGTTGAAATCTCCAGCGGCACGGCTCTCTACTCGTTCATGAATTCGTGCCGAGGCGACGTTCCGGTCGAGGAATTATCTTCCCGGCTGCCGTTCTGGAAACGCCTCATTGCGAAACGAGTCCTCCGGAAAATGGTGGGGAAATACGACCTCGAAGAAGGATATCATCTCGCCGCAGCAAAAACCATCAAGCCTGTGCTGGGCAATGTCCCACTGATACTTGTAGGCGGAATGAGGCGGGTGAGCCACATGGAAGAGGTGCTCAACAAAGGGTGTGCTGACTTCATTTCCATGAGTCGGCCGTTCATTCGAGAACCGTTTCTCGCCAGGCGACTCAAGGAGGGCAAGTCTGATCGTTCCTCCTGTGTGTCCTGCAACAAGTGCTTCGCTACCATAATCAGAGGCGACCCGCTGAGGTGCCGCTGTGTGCCCAGCGACTGACAGTCATTCGCTTTCAAGCAAGCAATGGCAGGGGAACTTCTTTGTGAAAAGATGTTCTTTCCCAAGAGCTACTTCTCTGTAGGTCAAATACCTTCAGGTCAAAACAAGAGGGAGGAAAAGAAAATGTCACTTACTTCAGTTAAAGAGGTTTTCGAGAAAATGCCCACGGTCTTCAATGCACGTGCGGCTACCGGTCTGAATGTTATTTTCCAATTCCACATTACTGGGCCAGAAGCCGGCGACTGGTATGTGGTTGTCCAGAACGACACCTGCGATGTGAAGAGCGGCGTGCACGATGCTCCCAGCGTGACCCTCACCATGGCCGACGCGGACTGGCTCGCCATCTGCAACGGCACCCTCAACGGAATGACCGCATTTATGACTGGGAAACTCAAAGCCACTGGCGACATCATGGCCGCACAACGCATCCAGTCCCTCTTTCCTATGTAATCGTTTCGTGTCGTGCGCATAATGGTTCGCGTTCCAAGATGCAATCCGGGGAGAACCTTCTTGAGGCAAGGTTTCTCCTCGGAGCATGAGGGGCGCTGCTTTTCAAGGAGTATCGCCACAAAGGAGGAGCAAACAGAAATGATTGACGCACTGACGAAGCTGCTCACTTTGCGCATCATAGTTCCGGTGATTTTGATCATAATCGCGACTGCCTTGCTGATCTACCGGGAGCCAATAACCCACGGTTATAGAATGTACAAGCTACTCCGACTTCTCGATCCAAGGAAATTCAGTGAGAGTGACAAGGTCAACGGGGCCCGGGTAATGGTCGAGAGCTGTATGAACGTGAAAAAGGGGGAAAAGGTGCTCCTCATCGTGCAGAATGACGAAAAGCGAAAAATAATTGGCACCTTCCTTGAGGCGGAGGTGCAAAGGTTGGGTGGAGTGCCCACTGTTGTCTCGGTGGAGCCGAACGAGATGATGGCAGAACCTCCTGCCCGGGTTGTCGACGAGATGACGAAGAACCAGGTCATTCTCGCTGCGTTGGGGCTGGATCAGATTCAGATATTTGCGCATACGAAGGCGCGGAACGTGGCCACCAACGAGAAGAAGGCGCGGCTTGGTCTGGTGGCTACATTCATCCCGGGCGTCACGCACGATGACATTATGAGGATACGGGAACGCACCGAAAGAGTGGCCAGTATCATGGAAAGCGGCACGATCGCTCGTATCACGGGGCCAGGCGGTACCGACCTTACCTTCAGTGTTGAAGGACGCAAATGCGAGCGTCTGAGGGCATCCATGTGGGACCCTGGTGAATGGGGAGCCATTCCGCTATACGCTGAAGCAGCGCTCGCACCAATTGAAGGCACGGCCAACGGCACATACGAGGTGAACGGATTCTTTGAGTACGTGGGCAGGGTCACGAAGCCATTTACCTGGGTAATAAAAAACGGGAGGATCGTGGAGGTGGCCGGCGACGGGCCCGAGGCCGAAAAATGCCGCAGAATCCTCAAAGCAGCCGATGAGAACGGAACCAACATCGGTGAACTGGGTGTCGCCACCAACCACATAAAGATCTTTGAAGGATTCTCGGGCACTATAATCGACAAGATGATACTCGGCACGCTGCACCTCGCCTGTGGGAAGAACACCACCTTCCAAGGCGGCCACGTGTACAGCAACATCCATCATGACGCAGTGAGTGGAGGCATGACTCTGGAGATAGACGGGAGAACGATCATCGAGCAGGGCAAATTCATGTTGGATTAGCTTTGAATCATTCCAGCGTGAATTCAAAGAGCATTAGTCGACTCATTTCCTTCCACTGCCAGAATGGCGTGCCTACTACCCGCCTAAATAGGACAGTATTTTTTGGAAACGGGTCTATGCGATAAGCCGACGAAAAGCGATTCATCTCACAATTTTCAGGTCAAAGGCAGCGATAGCGTACAGCACGGGTACCATCAAGAGGGTGACAAACGTCGCCACCATGAGGCCTCCGATCTGTGCATAACAGAGCGGCTCCCAAAGAGGTCCTCCGTTCATGGCCAGCGGGATGAGTGCTATGACCGTCGCTGCAACAGTGATTAACACCGGACGAAGCCGCATGATGCCTGCGTCCAGGAGTGCCGTGCGCGGGTCTTCGCCTTCTTCAAGCTTTTCTTCGATGAAATCGAACAACACAATAATATGGCTCACAATGACGCCGACGAGGCTGATCACGCCTAGAAAGGCCATGAAACCAAAGGGCGAACCCGTAATCGCCAAAGCAGCGAAAGCGCCTGCAATGCCATACGGTAGAGCGGAAAACACGATAAAGGGCTTGACCGCGCTTCTGAATTGGAACACAAGCGCCAAGAAAATCAAAGCTACAGAAATGACAAGGATTACTTTCATTTGGTCAAACCCTTTCACCTGCTCCTCATACTCCCCGCCGATCTCTACCGTGTACCCGGGCGGAAGAGATTTCCTGAACTCTTCCAGTTTGGGCATTAACGCCTCCGTCACCTCCGAAGGCAGCACTCCCGGCGCGGGAAAACAAGACACGGTAATAGTTCGGAAATGATTGCGACGTTCAATTTTCTCCGTTTCCATCCCGTATTCGATGGTCGAAATTTGACCCAAAGGAACTCTTTGGCGGCCCTCAGCTGCGTACACGTACAGATTCTCGATGTCGCCAATGATGGCCCTTTCTTCCATGCGCAGACGGGCTACTACAGGAATCGTCAAGCGTCCCTCCCGGATGTTCGTGGCCATAAAGCCGTTCATGGCCGCGGAAGACGACCGGGCGACATCCACATTGGTAACACCGGCAAGATTAGCTTTGTCTGGGTTGATCTTGAGTCTGGCTTGAAATATCTCGGCACCCCAATTGTCCTTTGTACGATACGTGTGGGGCATCGCGCGAAAAATCCCCTTGAGCTTTTCACCCAGAGCTCGCAGCGTGCTAACGTCCTCGCCGGAAAGCCGGATCTGCACAGGCAATCCTACTGGTGGTCCCGTTTCCAGTTGGCGCGTATCCACCCTCACTCCAGGCAGCCGTGCCATCAACGCCTTTTGAAGCGGATCCACAAGGAGATTGGTCAGGTGCTTGTCACGAACCTCAATGAGTATCTGAGCGTAATTCGCTTGAGATAGTTCCGGCTCCACCGAGAACCAAAAGCGTGGACCACCCCCGCCGACAAATGTGGTCAGATACCTGAGCACTTCAACTGGCTTGCCGTTCTTGTCAGGATGCTTCGCTCCGAAATCGGCAGCCGCTTTGATGAGCAAATCTTCAGTAATCCTGGCAGCTTCATCTGTAGACATGATGGATGCATCTTCCGGTAGCCAGAGGTCGAGGTAGGAGAGGTATGAAAGGTCTTTGGGAAAGAATTGGGGTTTGAGCCTTGATTGAATCCAAAAACCGGTTATCACAACCATCAGCGATAGTAGGAAAGCCTTCCATCGGTTATCGATCAGGAAGCTCCCCAGTCTGTAGTACAATCCGTAGAATCCGGTAGTCCGTAATTCCTCCGCCGATAGAGCGGGATTTTTGTGCGGTCGCAGTAAATAGTATCCAACAAAAGGAACAAACGTCATGGACACAATGCGGGACGCCACCAGAGAGCATGTGAGTACTACCGGCAGGGTATACAGAAAGCGGCCAGTGTCTCCCGTCAGCAGCAAGTAAGGCAGGTACGCTACAATGTTTGTGATAGTCGCATACAGAATTGCTCGGGCCAGCTTGGTGGGACCTAACCAGGCAGCCATGTCACGAGGCCTGCCGTGGTCGAGTTCCCGTTTGATCGCATCGTTGGCTACCACTGGATCGTCCACCAGAAGTCCCAGCGCAATAACAAGGGACGCGATGGAAACCTGCTGGAGATCGACGTTCAAGAAGTGCATCATACCGAGGGTCATGGCCAGGGTAATCGGTATTGATATTGCCATCAGAAAGGCGGACCGCCATTCCCAGAATCCCACCAGAGCCACGACAATGACCAGGATTATGGCCTCGTATAGGCTGTGCATGAAAAGGCTCACGCTCTCCTGAACCTGGCGGGGTTGATCAGAAGTGCGCTCGACGACGAGATCCTCCGGCAGCCGTTCCTTTACCCTCTCCAGGGCCAAATCCACTTCCTGTGAGAACCTGCCGATTTGCTGTTCTGAATGCATGTTCACCGCCAGGGTAATGGCACGAAGTCGCTGCCAATTTCCCTGATTATCCCGGCAGATCAGGTAGTTGAGATTTTGTGGCGGACTCTCGTACCCGCGACCCATCTCCACGAGATCCCTGAGATAAGCTCCTGTGCCTGAGTCGGTAGAGCTGATAATGGTATCTCCCAGTTCTCGTTCACTGACGAATTCGCCTGAGGGATCTATGATCAGGTTTTTTCCCTCAAATTCCAGCATCCCTCCAGGCAGAGTCACATTGCGTGCACTGAGCACGTCCTTTATGCTCCACGGCTGGAGTCCGTACGAAGCAAGCCGTTCCTGTGAGTACTCAAGAAATACCGTTTCTCGTTGAACCCCCCATCTGGTCGCCTTGGAAACGAGCGGAACCGCATTTAGTGTCCGAGCAATTTCATCCGTGAACGATTCCAAATCTCGCAAACTGTATTTACTGCCAGATGATGCGGCGAGCTTGGCTAGCGCTGTCTGCGGGTCACGAACGATCACCGGCTCCCAGATGTCCGGGCTGAATTCCGAGGCGTGCAGCCCTTCGCGAAGAAATGCCCACAACTCTTTCAGGAGCGCAGCGTCATCCAGGGTAGTGGTAGCGTCGAGCACGGCCAATCCGGGACCGTTGAACATGAGTACATTCTTGGCAATGCCTTTTCCTGTCCAAAGCTTCGAGAGCAGTTCGATCTTCCGTTCAACCCACCTTCCTTCAGGTAGACTTGGAAAAACTACGGCTAGGCTTACTCGCTCACCATCCTCGGATTTTTCGGCGCGACTGCGGAGTCCTCGAATAACTGTTTCCAGTTCTCTCGCTCGAAGCGCAATTTCGACCTCTCCAGCTCTCGGAGAAGCAACCGAGAGCATAAGCGTGGCCGTGTCACCGAAATCCTTGATAAAGACAATCGGCCCCGCTCCTTCGGGGAGATCCTTTATACCCGACAACTTCAAGTTGATATCGTCAAAGATTTCTCCGGTGGCCTTGACGCTTTCCACCAATCTCACTTTTACGACTGACAGACCAGTACGAGACGTGGATTCGACACGTTCCACTTTTTCGTTTTCTGCTATTTTCGTCTCGATCTTCCGAGTGACGAGTTCTTCGACCTTTTCAGCTTTCACTCCAGGCCACGAGCACATGGCCACTGCTATCCGTACGAGTATTTCAGGGTCTTTGCGCTCCGGCATTCGGTAATAGCCATACACGCCCCAGATCAGAGTGGCCACGAGTAGCACCCAGGAAATCTGCCTGTTTTCCACGAAAAAACGTGCCACGTTATGGGTATTAGCGATCAGGTCTTCGTCTTTCTTGTGCAGCATATGAAATGGGCTCTCTATGGGATTACGTTCACGACACGTCCATCAGACAACATAGTGGCTCCAGTGGTGACGATTTGTTCACCTGGGACAAGCCCGTGAACGATGACGACTTTGTTTCCAAAAACCCTACCGATCGCAACTTTGCGGCCGCGGGCAACGTAGTTGTCATCCCGTTTCTCAAGCACGAAAACCATGTACCCTTGAGGGTCTGAAGGCGGACGCATCACTGCATGAAGCGGGACCATGGGCGCAGTGTCCTCTTGTCCAATTCCTGCAAGTGTTACCGTTGCTATCATGCCGTCTTTGAGTTCGATACCTGGATTGGAAACAGTGACTTCCACTTCGAAGACTCGACTTCGCGGGTCGGCAGATGGAGAAACTGCTGTTATGATCCCTTGGAATTCCTTGTTGTGTAGAGCCTCCACCGTGATGGTGAGACTTTCTCCCGGCCTAACCCTCTTGAGAAGATGATCGGGCACGCCGAACACTGCCTTGACCGAACTGAGATCCTGCAAAAGAAAAGCCCTCGTTCCCGGAGCTACATATGTTCCACGCTCCACGAGCCTGTTCACCACTAAAGCGTCGAGCGGCGATCGAAGAACGGTATCCTGCAAAGCGATCTTGGCTTGTTCCACTTGGGACTCGGCGCCGCTCACGCGAGCGCGCGCAACATCAAGTTTTTCTTTGGCCTTGTCAAATTCGCTCTTTGCCAGTGACTGAGCCTCCAACAGCCTTTCGGCCCGTTCGAATTCCCGAATGGCTTGCCCCAGCGACGCCTTGGATTCCTCCAGGGAGGAATTGGCTTGGTTGAGCTTCGCTTGATAGTCAGTGTCCCGAACCTGGGCCAGAACTGTGGATTTCTCGACTTGGTCGCCCTTTTGCACGTCTCGGAACGTTCCATCCGGTCCAGGGAGTCTGAGGATCTCTTCCACGTAGCCCCCTACTTTGAAGGCCAGATCAACCTGTTCCCGAGGGGCAAGGGTGGCGGAATACTTTAAACCCGTGGTTGGCAACGCCGCAGTGACCGTTTGGATCTTCACCGGAATCGGCGGTTTCTCAAAGGCTTCCTTCTTGGAGCATCCTGCAAGTGCCCATAATGCTGCAATCAACCCTGTTATCAGCGCATATCGAAACACGAACCGTCGCATCTTCATAGGCATCCTCGAAGCGTCAAAAAACAAAGACACAAGATTTACGACCCGGTGCACATTCCGGATCAGGGCAACGGGCCTATCTCCCACCGAACGAAACGGGTATCCGGTACGGCCCAAGAAGCACTCTGGGGACTCAGAAGAGACTGATGACAGCCGCCGCTCAGACGTCGAACACCTCGCAATTATCAATGCTGAGCACTTCAGTTATTCCCGGCCACTCGGCCCACGCTCAGAAGGGTCACAGGATATTCAATCCCTTTAAGGAAAACCTCCTTCTTGGCTTTAACCACCACTCCTTCATCAAGGTTAGCGATCACTCCGGAGGCAACCAGGACCTCGTCGGCAACCGTCTGGGCTTCAATGCGAAAGGCCAGGTTGATAGGGCTGCCTATCGCTCCGTATTTCTTGCGTTTTTCTGAACCAATGTTCCCAACGACAAGTTTTCCCGTGCTGATCCCTATCCCCATGTGGAGTTCCGGGAGACCAGAATTGGCATTCTCCTTGTTAAGGTCATGCATTGCATCTTGCATGTTTAGCGCACACACGATTGCCCGATGGCAATGATCAGTTACGGCTTTGGGAGCTCCAAAAAACACGAGGATTCCGTCGCCGGTAAATTCGTCTATGGTGCCTCCGTGGTTCATGATGATGTCCGTCATCTTCTCAAAGTACCTATTGATCAGCTCCAGCACCTGCTGGGGATCCAGCGACTCGGTAATACGGGTGAAGCCACGAAGGTCCGCAACCAATATCGTCATCTCCCGCAATTCGCCTCTCAGTTCAACGCCACTTGGAGATTTGAGGATCTCTTCCACCACTTCTTGACTCACATAGCGGCCAAAAGTTTCACGGATGGAATCCAACTCCTTGCGCTCTTTCACCATCCGATTAAATCCTTCACCGGTGCGACCTATCTCGTCATTGGTCACCACTGGCACTGTGACATCTAGGTTTCCTCGACGAACACTCTTCATTGCAGACTCAAACCTGGCTAAGGGCTCAGACACTCCTTTGGCCATGAACACGGATATCCCCGCTGCCAATACCACGAAGACTCCAAAGAGAAACCAGATCAGAGTTGGCATATAGGCTAGAAAAGTATCTATCGATTGCCGTCCTGCCTGAATTTCATGGATCTGGTACAATGTCACTTGGCTCACCATGGTGAGCGGGATACAGGTGATCACTAGTGACGCGACAAGCATCTTGGTCAGAAGATTGATCCTGAGGGCAGGTGGAGCCGCGACAAGAACCTGGGCGGGGAACAGGATAGGCATCTTCATTCGGAGCCACCTTTCCTGCAAAAGGTAAATGCAGCTCATGGTGATCGGAGCGCAGACAAGGACCATCAAGGCCGATATTTTGTGCGACGGTTCATGAGGCCACGAATAAAGACTGGGGAGAATGCGCGGAAGAGCCGAGAATGCAGTGGCGCCGATAAGCCATCCGAGCAAAGTCGTCGCAGCAAGCTTGGCCGGGAGATTGACCAATTTGCCCGCGAGGATTCGGAGTTCTCTACTCTCGGAAGAAGATATCTCCTTGGCATGAGGAGAAAGCCTGTTCTTCACTTCCCGCACGAGAAGAAGGACCCAGACCGTATTGATGGGCGCGATTATTCCGATCACAACCCCCATCACCAGTGAGACGAAAAGGACTCGGTCTTGCAGCCCATAGAAAGGGTCGCCAACGGCCATCATAGGTTCGAGAATTCCGAAATAGACGAAGGTCAAGACGACTCCGAAAACGTTTCCCAACACATTGATAGCCGCAATACCCTTCACCAGGATGGTTGCTGGCAGAGAGTCTTTCGTGATCATTAACCGGACCCTTCTTGGTTTTCAGAGCAAGTATGGTGCAGCCTTAACTCCAACCAGCAATCAAGTTCCCATGAGTTTCCGCATCAGCGATAACACCATTCGTGGTTAAGGAACGAAACAGCTCGCCTCTCTGACCAATACTCACCCTCAGGACCGAACGTAACGAATCCTACGTGTCCTCCGCGCTCTGGGATTTCCAGAAAGAAGGAAGGGCTGGCTTTCGCCTCGTCGATGGGATAGCAGGGCTCAGCCAGAATAGGATCGTCCGCTGCGTTGACCAGGAGCGTAGGGATGGAGATGCGTGGAATGACGGGTTTGCTTGAAGCTTTGGCCCAGTAATCTTCCGCACCAGCAAACCCGTAGATCGCCGACGTATAGCGGTCATCGTAATCCTTGAAGGTCTTGATGTCCGCGTACCCCTCGTCCGTGATCTGACCTGGCATGAGTTGCTTTTTCATGCGGATCTTCTTGCGTAGCATTCTGAGAAACCGTTTCAGATAGAAGCGGTTGGACAACCCACTCAATTTCACTGCACTGGACGCCAGATCGCACGGTACAGAGAATACCACGGCCTTCTTTACCAGCGAGTGCAAGAGAGTGCCCTGCTCACCCAGGTACTTGAGGATCATATTTCCCCCTAGGCTAAATCCCACCAGAGCAACTTCCGCGTAGTCTTCCCGTTCGACAATATGCATCAGCACCGTGTGATTGTCTTCGGTCTCGCCGCTGTGATAGAAACGGAGTGCCCTGTTGCATTCGCCGCTGCACCCCCTGAAATTCATCGCTGCTGCATCCCAACCTCGTTTGTTCAACGCTCTCACCATGCCGCGCACGTAGGCCCGGCCGGAATCCCCTTCCAATCCATGCAGAACGAGAGCCATTCGGGAAGCGCCGACTTTTGACCAATCTACATCGATAAAGTCATCGTCCGGAGTATCGATCCGTTCCCTCTGGTAATGAACGCCGCTCACCTTACGAAAAACGCTGGGGAAAACAGTCTGGACATGAGGATTCGAAAACAGCGGCGGCGGCAAATAGGTCGATTGTGTGATCATCGGCATGGTTTCCATCTCCCAACCTCTCAGAACGTGAAACTTGGTGTGTTCTGAGAGGGTGCTCCCTACCGCCTCACACGGTCAAACCTTTGGGAGGCACCCCGGCAGAGCCGGGGGCTTACCGATTATTGTTGTCCGGTCTTTTCACCTGAAAATATCCGGTGCTTTTGGCCGGAATGAAGAGCAAGGGTGTCGTGACAGAATACGACCCCGGTATCTTCATGTTCCGTTGTGACCGATAGGTCATGGGCGTTCGCAAGAACAGTATGCGAGATTACGTCACAATATCTTATCCTCCCAGCCCATTTCCTTCAGCACCTGTGCATAAATCTTGGACACCTTGGGCAGTTTGGGAGCCAGCTTCAGGAGTCCGGTCGCTGAGCCTTTTACTACTATCTTCTTCATGGCAATGGCCCTAACTGGGTTGAGCTTGTTCGCCCACGTAAGATGAGCATCGTCGGCGGAAAGACTCATGGTAAGATCCGGTTGAACGCCGGGTTTTCCCAGCCCTGCTTCGAGCTTTCCATCTCTGCAATCAACCCAGAACGAACAGTCGGCTCCGTCCTGTGTGTAATCGAACCACATGAGCTGGTTCACTTTTCCAAGCCCTGCGCGGAGTTCGTCATCTCCAAAGCACGCCTCGAAAAGACCCATAAACGCTTTGATCGGTTCATTCTGGTCGTTCCAGTATTTCATCTCTTTCCTCCTGATCGTTTCGTTCACATGGGAATCTCGGGCTCGTAGACGATTCGATCCACGCCCTGAGATTCAATGTCATCGGGTATGCACTCATTCTTGATAAACTTCGTGTTACCTTTGCCTATCAAAGGCGTTGGCAGTACCGGGTGCGTGTGCGTAAATGCATATTTGCGACATTCGCGACCGCACGGAAAGATCCCGATCTGATTCTCTATCTCGGAATCTTCGCAGCGCGAGGCGAGGCATAGACGCGTCGTCGTCACATACGCGTACGGTGCATGGAGCGAGAGGTGTATTCCCGAGGCGCCGAGATCCAATCCAATACCCTGAAGCACATTATCCAGTTCAGCCCTCTGGACTCTGTTTTGTGTTAGGAACTTCTGGAATACGGGAACATCCAGACTACACGTTCGCAAATAATCAACCGTTTCCTGTGGCATGATTTCAAGAAAGTGCATAAGCCGCGGCCCTCGTTTCATCTTGTTCAGAAGCCGCCCCATAACGGGCACGAGACGGGGGTATGCCTCGTTGATCCATGCAAGCACTCCCCAGTCGTTGAAGACGACCTCAGTCTCTTCCTTCCTCCAATTGAGGGTAGAAAGGATAGAACTCCATTGCGCCAGTCCGTTATCGGTCACATACGGTGTAACCAACGTAAAAGCCAGATGATTGTCCTTGACGAAATCCAGTACAAGCCCCAGCTCTCTTTGAGTCGGAATCAGCCGCTGGCAGAACTCGTTCCCATAGTAGAGACGTGTGTATTTCCGTTCGTAATGCTTCAGATCCTCAATGTTGGTTACGTACAGCGCGAATTCGGTGTCAACCTTTCTCATGCGTCACCCCGCTGTATTCCTTGGGGAGAACCTCAGGATAGTAGCAGCCGATGGATCTGCAGGGGCGGCTGTAGTTCGCCATGTAGAGGTTCCGGGCGTATCTCATGTATTCATCCTTGGGCATATCGCCATCCAGGAGATCCAGGAGCATCTTGATGAACTTAATGTCTCCGATCTTTCGTCGAAGGGGATTTCCTCTGCCTACGATCTTCACCGAGGAGACACCCATCCTCTTGAAATCGTAGAGGGCGCATGCGCCGCAGGGGATATTGTCAATGTGGTTCTTGTCCCAGAGCTGCTGTCTTTTGAGCGTTGCGTTCAGCTTCTCCTCACGAGCACCCGACAGGCCGGTCGGCAGAGGCTCCAGGAATTCGACCAGATAAGGCAGCATGCAGGCGCCTGTAGCTATGATATCCTTAGAAAAGACATGCTCAGGATAACGGCTGACGGCTGCCATTCCGAGGAATTTCCCGGGATCAGGACATTTGAAGGGCAGATGATCGAAAGTGCAGAGCCCGTCAATATTGGCGCATCGGGAATTCAAAATAAACACCACAAATTCCGGCACGGCCGCTTTCGAAATCAGAGATCGTATTTCTTCAAGCGTGAGGTGCCGCGGGATAGTGACTCGTGATATACCGATCTGCGCATAGAAACCGCCAGCTTCAGAGTTGAACACCGCCCCGCCGGTACTAAGATGAAGTGGGACGTTCATGCCGTGCTCACGCAAGACCAGTATCAAGGCGATATCTGACACAACCAGGGCGTCAATTCCGGCATCAATGGCCTTCTTCACATAATCCAGGAGATGGGGATACTGCGCCTGGGTGTAATAGTGCTCGTTGAGGGTAAGCTCGACCGGAACGTTGTAGGAGTGTGCTATATCGACGCTCCTTTTCAACTCCTCGAACCCATTCAGGTTGGATTTGATCTCCACGCGGCGGTTGATACCAGCGATGGGATATTTCCGGATCCAGTCCGGATCGTTTACCCCGGTGTAGAGTTCCGTCGCGCCGTTTTCGGCCAAATCATGGATCTCATCGGTCGTATTGAACGGGGTCATGATTTTCATCTTTCGACCGCATCCTTTCTCTGACAAACTGATTGGCCTTTCTTTTGAACTAAAATGCGCAAATCCAAGATTGGAAGTTAGCGAAAGGGGGAGAATCCTGCCTCTTCGAGCTCTCCTGCCCCCTTTCACGAAATACCTGTCGCTATCACGGGGCCGCGAGCGAGCCCAGCGAACCGAGCGCATTGCCGCTCTTCTTGTTCTTTTGCATTACTGAGCGAATCTGGGGCGAATAGAACATGAAGCCGCCAAAGAGAGACATCCCTGTCCATTCCGCCCTCTTTTCGGTCATGATGAGTTGGAGCTTGCCCCGGGCGTAGAAATCAAGAACATCCGCGAGGGTGAATCTGCCGTCGTCCAGGCATCCTTCCACCAACTTTATGAGGTCCTTGAACAGGAATCGTAATCCAAATTGATCCTTGCCTCGCTTCTTTTCCGTGAATTCGATAAACGGGGCCTGGTCGGTGAAGTTGATGTCATAGCCGTACGCGACATCATCGTTTCCGACAATCTCCACATAGAGGCTCTTGGCCTCTTTGAGCCTGGGCAGGAGATCGTCTCGTATTTCCCTATCCTTCAACACCTCCTGCAACGCCTCGGCGACCGGCTTGAAGACCGCGGGAACAATCGGCATTAAGGCCGCGCATTGCTTGTCGTCCGGCTTCTCTTTCACCTTCGCAATGAATCTCCTTAGAACTCCGGCGGTTTCCTTGGTGAATTCCATTCCAACATTTTCCCAATCGGGTCGTGTTCCTGCTGCCACTTCACACCTCCTGCAGGCGGATCAGTCATCCTCTCGCGGCAGAGCGTAGAGTATGTTTCCGAATACGTTTTTGGGGTCAAAAGCCTTCTTGATCCTGCACCGGTAGTCGTATGCGGTGGAGGCGGCTCCTCCCATCAGGGCGCCGAAATGGCCCACGTGCATGCCCCAGAACGGTGTCAAGCCACGATCCAGCCAGGGCTTGCAGGCCTTGAAGAACAGATCGTTGGCGCCAAGGATCTGCTCGAGATCGCTGTTGTCTCCCTGCCAGATCGTTTCGGTATGGAGTCCGCCCAGCGTGCCGCCCTCGTAATACGCGGCCCAGTTGCTTTCTCCTCCTTCCTGAAGTAGAAGACCCCGGTCTTCGTATTCCTTCTTCAACTTCCCGAAAAGTAGGCTGCCGTCGGAACAGACGTCCGTGGTGTCCATGTAGGAGATACCGACGTAAAACGTGCCAGCGGCCTTGAAAACGCCTTGCGCGGTGCCGGTGTTCCAGGCCAAGTGGTAATACATCTGCTCGGCCATGTCGGGGTACACTTCCCTCAATTCATCATTCGTTGACGCATGGCTTAGCGCTATGATCTCCTCGATTACTTTTAACTGGTACTGAAATTCCCTGTCCGAAAAGGCGCCGATCGCTAGCGCGACGTTCACTTTCGGTGGGCCGAAGATCTCGTCGACAATCCCTGAAGCCAGAATGTTATAGGCTTCGTCGTTTGAGTTGGTCATGACGAATACTGCGCCAACCGGAGGGTTCTTGTCTAAGCCGTACCCTATGTTCGCCTTGTTGACCATGTACATGAACTCAGTCATGTCATCCATGCTTTTGAACGTTAAGTAGTAAACCTTGAGGTGATCGGGGTACCGTTCGATATGGATCTTCGGCTGATCTCCGGATTTCACCTCCCCCTGGCCAGCCCAGGGGTAGATCTTGATGGAGCACTTGGTGAACACCCCAAGTCCCCCCAGAGGCCCCATTCCTCCCCGGAGAGCGCCATAGAAGGCTGACCCCGGGCTGTCGGGATAAAACCAGCCAGGAGCGCCGATACCTATAACCTCGCCCTTTGGAGACACCCATTCGCCCCCGAGAAAGTTGCGTCCGCTCCACCCCATGAATATGGAGTCGAATCCCATTCCCCATCCCTGAGTCGTTGTCGCGAGGGGCGCGATGGTGGGTCCGGGCCCGGTGCAATGGTTGGTAAACCCGACCTTATGCAGCTCGCCATTGAGCTGAGCGGCCGTGACATAGGGCTCCACGACGACATACTGGTTCTTGGTGTCAACCGTGAGGATCCGATTCATGCGCCGCAGATCCATATAGATCATGTCCTTGGTGGTGATACCGCCCCACAGAGGCGGCGCGCCGTAATTCGTGGTAATGGGGCAGCACTTCAGCTTGTGGCGCTGGAGCACTCGCATGATCGCAGCGACCTCCTCTGTGCTCCCCGGAAGCACGACCGCCGGAGGCGCGATCATCGTGCCCACCCCAAGAACCTGTCCGGTTGTGTAATTGTGGTATCCGTCTATGACACCGGGGTCCTCGGTCATGTTTTCAGGCCCCAGAATGGCCCGCAACGCGTCCGAGGCTTCCCTGGACAGTCTGTTCCTCTTGGGCTTTAATACCGGCAGATAGTCTCTGACTCGCTCTTCGCTTTTCATTCTCTACCCCTTCCTGCTATATGGCCTTGAGGACCAGATCCAAGATGTCAAAGACCTCAATATTTGGCCCGTCGCCCGATTTCATCGCATCCCTGAAGTTTCTCTCGCACCATCCGCACGCGGTCACGAGCGCTTCAGCTCCGGTGTCAATCGCCTCCTCGATCCTCAACCTGGCCGTTGACTGCGCAAAATCGGGGTTGGATTGCATGACGCCTCCGCCCGCGCCGCAGCACCAGGCGTACGACCTGATCCGCTCCATTTCCGTCAGACTGACACCCGGAATGCTCCTGAGGATCGCCCGAGGCTGGTCATAGACGCCATTTGCGCCCCTGCGCCACGGTTTTGGCTCGTCGTACACGCAGCAGATGCCCTTGACCGAAGCGAGAGGCCTTTCGTCCATGATGTAGGGTTTTCCCGGCGCTGAGTACTCGTACGGTTCCGACAAGCGCCCAAGGTGGCAGGGATCGTGATAGGTGACCCTCAAAGGATAGGTTTTGGAAAATGTCAGTTTCCCTTCCTCGATGAGCTTATGGACGTATTCGGTGATGTGATAGACCTGGACAGTGTTCCCGAAGCGTGAGTACCACGCCTTCAAGCTGGCATAGCAGTCGGAACAAGGGGTAACGACAATCTTGGCTCCGGCGGTCTTCCACGCGTCGAGGTTGCTTTGCATAAAGGTGAGGAGCTCTCCCTGGAACCCCATCTCGTACGCCCTGCCCGCGCAGCAGTTCTCCGCCTGGCCGAATACGCCGACATCCACTCCGGCCCGCTGAAGGATCTCAATCGCGCCCCTGAGGGTGGGCCATAGGCTTTCATCATATGAGAAACGACAGCCCGCATGGAAACAGACTTCGGCCCTTTCCGCGGCAAGGTCCTTCATTTTGAGCCCATCGGCCCACTTGCCGCGATCCGCTTTCGGCGAAATCATCATGTTGTTTTCTTTTTTCAGGCCGTCTATGACTTCCGCGACACGATCAGGTATCTCGCCGTCCTCCACGCATCGGACCCTCATTTCAATCAATGTTTCCAGGACCTCGATATCCCGCACGGCCTTGCACGCGATGTCACAGCCGCCGCACATTTGGCAGTTGTACACCATGTTGAGCATTTCGTCCGAATAGTCGTGCCGGCCCCTGATGAAGCCCAACGCATGGAACAGCCTTCCCGATCCGGAATAGGTGTGGAAGTTGAACCTAACAATAGAAGGGCAGATCTCCGAATATTTCTTCGTGTCGTGCATCATAAGTGGCACAAACTTGCAGACCGAATCCTTTTCGCAACGCATCATGTCGAGCTTGTAATCCTGTAATGGCATCAATAACCCCCTTTTGTCTTAGAAGCAGACCTTCCCAGGATTGAGAATATCGTTGGGATCAAAGATTTCTTTGATCCTCTTGAGCGCGGCGAATTCCTCTCCGCTGGCGCGTTCATACGCGATGGTTTTCCACGCGCCGTAGGGACGATAGAAATACGCATTCTTAAGAGCGAGCTGTCGTGCTCCTTCCGTCACCAGTCGCTTGACCATGAGAGTTTCGCTTTGGTTCTCCGGCGCATAGGGAAGGTGAAATTCGCAATGGCAGCTTGTCCCCTGAACCATGGGCTGCACGTACACACCGATATCCTGGGACGGATACCCTTGATTCGCCGCCAGAGCATACATCTCATCAATGAATAGGGACGCGTAATCGAGGGTCGTGGCGAAGAACACATCCTGGAATGCCCCTTTCTGTTTCTTCTTCCAGTAGGTCCCTTCGGAAACCGTGTAGAGGGTTTTGGCCATTTCATCCCCTGAAAGCCCGGCCACCGAGGAAACCATCGGTAATCCGTGTCGGTCGGCGACTTCCCTGATATCCCGTGTCTGAGTTTCCACTCGCTCTTCAGGGAAGAACTCCGGGAATCCCGCCACGCCGACAATCAGCGTGTAACGGGGAAGCGAATCTCTCAGAGTGGCGATATCCTCTCCTTTCACAGCAACAAGGGAAGCGAGCGTATGATTGTTCACGATAAAAAGCTCTTCACCCCATCGGAAACGCAGCAACGTGTAAGCAACCTCCACCAGCGGATCTATTTGGGCGCAAGGCACGAAGAAAATCTTGTGAATCTTGGGGAGCAACGCGCACTTGATCGCGGACCAGGTGAGCACACTGACACTGCCCTGGGACGCTTGCGATATCTTCACGATGTCGTAGGACTCCGACGCCCACCACTTCTGCGCCTTCTTCTGCTTCCATTCTTCCTCAAGCGACCACAATCCTTTGCTTGAGCCTGTCTGCAGCAAATCGCCGCTCCCCAGTATCAGTTGACAGGTCAGCAGAGGATCGATGGGGCACCAGTGATGACGCGGTTGGAGAATGGGTTCCTTTTCCAGATAGCTGCCGATTACCGATTTGGTGTGTCGAGGCGCCAGAGGCATATGGGGCCTCAATCCTTCCTTTTCCAGTTCGGGCGCCAGTTCCGCAAATGTGACACCAGGTTCCACCAGTGCAAGCTGCTCTCGGTAACTCACCCTGATGATCTTCTTCATCCCGCTCAAATCCATCACCACGGCGCCACCGATCGAGGGAACCGTGTCTCCGCGGAAATGTGGAGCGCCAGAGCTAACCGGGACAAGCGGGGTTTTCGTTTCATTCGCCCATTTGATCGTTGACGACACCACGCTCGCGTCCTGCGGATAGACCACGCATGCCGGCCTTATCGGATGCACAAAACTCTCATCTCGTGCGTACCGATCGAGAGTTTCAGCATCATCGCGATAGTGATTCTTTCCGACAACCTTCTGTAACTCGTCCTGAATTGGCATATTTCCTCCTTTGACAAGCACGTAGCATCCTTCGCTTTTCCCGACGTGGCGCAAGTATCGTTTAACTATCACCTCCCTCTGTAAAATGCGTTTTCCCTACCCACAACTCTAACCGATGATCTTGTCGCGCGTTAAGGTGAAGACCAGGTTTCGCCCTAGCTCCGCGGGCGTTTCCCCGGTTATGTATTTGCACTCGCGATGATTCAGCTCAGGAGAGATAAGCGTCCGGATTTTCACTTTTTTGGCTTCCTCCGGATGGACGTCAATGTCTCTTATTCCCAAGGACAGAATGGGCTTGCTCTTGGCTTCCCTGATTTGAACTATTGTCGGATACCGTAGCTCCCCGACCTCATTACTCACCGTGACCACTGCAGGGAGGACAGCTTCAACGATTTCATATCCATTGGGAATCAACCGTTCGACGATCACTTTTCCTTGGGATACACTGACTTTCGTTGCCAGTGTGATGACAGGCATACCCAGTTTCGATGCAATTCCTGCCGCTGTCTGTCCGGCGTTGGTGTCAGCGGCTTGCCTGCCGAGGAGTATCAAGTCCCAATGCCCGATCTTTTCGATCGCTGCGACTAAAATCGATGCGGTTTCGAAGCTGTCCAAACGGATGGCATCAAATGCGGCATCTTCGACTGTGACCAGATCGTCTGCCCCTACAGCCAATGACTTCATCATCACACGCTTTGCGATGCGTCTGCCGACGCTCAACACCCTTATCCGGATGTTGTCCTTTTCCGCATCTTTGATCTGTAAGGCAGCTTCCAGGGCGTTTTCGTCAAAAAGAGAGAGGACGGGTTGAATTCCCCTGAACTCGACTTTATTCTCAGTATGGTTAATGACGAAGGCCGCCCGAGGGGCTGTGTGATCCGGTACCTGTTTCATGCAGACGATAATGTTCATGGGGATCGCCTAGTTTCGGGAGGGTGAGTTCACGGTCTCTTGAAAGGCCTCGATGAGGGAAGGGATGAGCTCCGCGCAGCTCCCCACTATGCCGTAGTCTGCGATTTTGAAGATATTCGCCTCGGGATCAGTGTTTATTGCAACGATTGTCCTGGAGTTCGCCATGCCGGCGATGTGCTGGATAGAACCTGATATGCCGATTGCGAAATAGACGTCGGGCGCCACGATGACGCCGGTCTGGCCAACCTGGGATTCCGATGGAACCCAGCCCATATCGACGGGCGGTCTGCTTGCGCCCACAGCTGCCCCAAGCATCTCAGCCAATACGGCTAATTCTCTGAAACGCTCGGCGCTACCCATGCCCCGGCCTCCGGCCACGATGATCGCGGCGTCCTCCAGCTTTATTCCGGCATGTTCACGCACAACCCAGTCAGTGACCGCGATTCTGATGTCCGATGCGGCCAAGTCTGCCGGGATACGAATTATGCTTCCTTGTTCCTTTTCCAGGCGTCGTACAGGTTCCAGCGATTTGGGACGCATTGAGACGATGAACGGCCTGGTCTCTATCGTGTAGCCCGCGACCACGTTGCCGCTGAAGACAGGTTTGAAGAAGACCATCTCGTCCGAATCGAAATCGATGCCCGTGCAGTCACTAATAAGGCCTGCATCAAGATCGAACGCTATCCGGGGCGCCAGATCGATCGACCGCAGGGTATGCCCCATAACTATGGCGGTTGGTCGAATGTCTTTGCAGGCTCTTCGAAAAGCCGAGAGATAGCATTCCGGATGGTAGGTACCAAGATGGGCGTCATCAACGACATAGATTGTGTCCAGCCCGTAATACGTTATTTCTTCAACGACCTTCTCGACATTGTTCCCGAGTACTAAAGCATCAACCCTTGTTTCGTATGCCTCTGCAATCTTTCTTGCGGCATGAAGCGCCTCAAGAAATGATGCGGCGAGCTTTTCCCCTTCTTCTATTTCGGCTAGGACGACCACAGGACCGGTGCCACCTCTCACATGATCCTCCTTCCACCTGATTTATCGCCTCAAGTGAAGTCACTGGCATAGCGGGACGGGCCGATACGAGTCAGTCCCCATGAAAAGGCACGGCAAGAATGGTCTGCAGGCCGATGGCCGGCCCTCTGATGCGCCTGCAATTTCGCTCCGCGCCCCATGGTTTAGCCCAGATGTGACAGAAATCCCCCATCCTTTACGAAAGAAGGGCGGAGCGATTCCCTCTTTTGAAAGGGGACGGTTCAGGGGGATTTCTGCTCTCAAAGTGTGTTCTGTGACTATCAAGCGCGTCACCCGTCGACAGCGAATCAGAGAAGATGTCTTATTGGTTCAACCAATAAGGCCTTTCTGTGACGTTGTCAAGCTTTTTTTAGAACAAAGCTCTTTACAAACTTGCCAGTATGGTAGAATATCCTTTGCTGTGGCTAATAATTGGGTGCACCATGTGGTTGATCCACTTGAAATGCTTCCCTGGAAGAAAGGCCTGTCGGTGCTCATCACTGAAGGCCTTTGTCCCGCCCACGCCGACCTGGACGGCTATGCGGGAATTGCCAACGTCATCGAACTTCGGCTCAAGACGGTGACGTGGAAATTATCGACCCCCTATCTGTGCAAATCTCTGGGTCGTTCTCGCGCGAAAGCCGACAAGAAAGTCTATTCGAAGCGCGAGAGAGTGTGTGGGCGGCCTTCGGAGGAATCAAAAAAGTCAGCTAGTATCAGAGGCTTCCACCTGAGAGAGACGAGTGAAGGCCAAGCGAAGCCGGATCCATCTGACCCATAATATCCTCCAAGCTCTGGGCTCAGTTTAGGCTTCGCGGCGCTTTTACGCTCACTCATCTCGCGCTATACTCCTGGAGCGCGTGATCGTCTTGTGCAAGAGTGTCGTGAAACGAAGGTCGTTTTCCGAGAAGGTGTTAAACACGTGTTGTCTAAACACTACCGAGAAGCGGAGAGAGAACAGCATGAAGACGAAGAGATCATCGAAGAAGAAGGGGCTTGACATCCCTACCTCCATAAGAACGCTATCAAAAGAGGTTTCGAACAAATTAACCAAACAGATAATCAACGGCGTTTATCCCGCAGGCGCCAAATTGCCTACTGAGCGAGAGATGGCGGTTGCATTCGGTGTTGCACGGCATGTGGTCCGTGAAGCGCTTAAGCGGGTTGAAACTCTGAGGTTGATAAAGATTCGCCAGGGTTCCGGGGCCGTCGTTCAGGACTTCTTGAGTAGCGGCGGAATAGAACTGGTCGATCTCCTTCTCGTGAAAGAAGACGGCAAGGTGGATAGGGACTTACTCAACGATATCATCGAGTTCCATGAAGTGACCTGCGTCTATGCCGTAAAGCTTGCAGCTGAGCGCATAACGACCGCTGAATTGCAGGAACTGGAAAAGCTAATTGCAGAGTATGCAAAGCACGTCCGGGACCCGGAAATGCGCTCTGTTATAACGCTTAAGATTTCCGAGCTAATCGTGAAGGCTTGTCGCAATAAGTACATAAAACTCCTTTTCAATTCCGTCACAAGGACGACAGTCATTTTTTCACATGTCTTTGAGATTCCGATGAGCGAAGATTCTAACATTCTAAGATACTTGGAGAGGCTCTTGGAGGCGCTCCGGAGCAAAGACGCTGACATGGCCGGACTAATTACATTGCGAGGCTTTGAGGAGAATAAGATGCTCCTCATACAAACACTCGAAGGGACACGCTTGACCGGCGCCACCCGGCCTACTTTCTGATACCAACGACCATGCCCCGTGAACGTCGGAGCACTCGGAACAATGAGAATACGCCGGAATGGGGAGGGTCATGCCATGATTCTGCAAGAGACATCCTTCTGCTTGGAACACGAGGCTATCTATAAGCCACATCGGGGATACGGGTGACCGGACGGTCTTGCACCTATTTGTGGCGCGGTGGATCTCCACACGGAGTCCGTCGCTGCCTGTGACGCTCTATAGTGCAGCCAGGTGGTCTCCTCTTGCTTTTCCGTCCATATTGGAGCTTCGAGCCCATAGAATAGCCACTGCCAATCTTGGAGCACGACACACAGTTTAGGCCCCGCAGCCTTGTCTTAGCTGAATCCCACCTTCAGAGGCACGGAAAGTCTCACCGAATTCTCCATGATTTCCTGAATTCTTTCGGAAACTCGCGCGACTGTCGCGCGCTCATCTGGGCAGACGAACCATACCCCGTCGTGGAGAAGAAGGACGATCTTGACAGGCAGACCGGTCGTCTTGAAAGTCCGATGGAGCTCCAAAAGAGTGATGTTGAACACATCGGCTTCCAACATCTGAACCACAGCATATTGGCCCTGTCGTTCTCTCGGTCGGTCAGAGGTCCCTCGCTGCAGAACGACCGCCTCCGATCATACTGGATTCCGGAACAACACAAAATGGAACAACGGGTAAGACAGGAAGCAAAGCAAGCTGCCCAGGCTTTATGTAGCCGCTCCACTAGAAGCTTAAGAGGTCCATGCCTCCAGTGACAGGGAAGACAGCGCCCGTGATAAATCCCGCTGCGTCCGAAGCCAAGAAGGTGACTAGCGCGGCGACTTCCTCCGCGCGGCCCAAACGCTTCATTGGACAACGGTTACGATAGCGTTCAAGCTTTTCCTCCCCTGCCAGACGGACTGCTTCCGTGTCGATGAAGCCGGGCGCTACCGCATTGACGGTGATGCCGTGGCGTGCACCTTCCAAGGCCAGAGATTTGGTGAGACCGATTAGGCCGGCTTTAGAAGCTCCGTAACTCGGATGAGTATATGCACCCATCAAACCGGCAATGGACGACATATTGATTATCCGACCCCAACCCTTTTCCAGCATTCCAGGCCAGACGGCCTGCGTGCAAATGAATGCTCCGGTGAGGTTCACCTTCAGGTCCCGTTCCCAAAGCTGGAGGCTCTGGCAATCCAGTCTCCCAAAGTTCTCCATAATGGCTGCATTATTCACCAAAATGTCGATCCCACCGAATTCATCTCGTGCGCGAGCGACCACCGATCGGACTTCTACAGCATCACGCACATCCAATCTCAAGGCGAGACTGCCGACCTTGTTCTCTCGAATCTCTTCAGCCGTTGAAATAGTCTGCACGATACCCGATTGCTTGAAATGGCTCGCCAAAAGGCTGTAATCGGCCCATTGAGCGGGCTCGCGATTGTCGTCTTCCACAAGGATGTCTGTCACCACGACGTTTACGCCGGCGCACCCCAAAGCTAGAGCGATAGCCCGTCCTAGCCCTCGGGAGGCCCCTGTGACCAATGCGGTCTTGCCGGTCAGTGATACCATTGTGAGTGTCCCGCCTTTGCCCATAGCTGCTCGACGGGAATGTGGGTGACCACGTTCCCGCCGAGTGGCACCGTTCGATCAAAGGCCTAAAGTTTATGTCAGTGGGAATAGCGTTCGGATTTGCTGCGCCATCATGACGTTGCCCGTAGCTTTAAGTTTGCCGCTCATGAACGCGGTCATGCCGTCGAGCTGTCCGGCGCAAATTGCCACCCAATCCACATCGGCCAGCGTCAAACTCACGCTTGGTTTATCGTGAATGCCTTGGGAGATTTCACACGCACTGTTTTTCACAACAATGTACCAATCCCCAGTTTCCCGACCCGTGATGTGGAATTGGAATACTGCATCCACACCGCTCGCTTTGTCTGCTGCAAAGACCTTGGGCATGGTCTCAAACACTTCCTTCACCGTTTCCGGAGCCATCTTTCTTTCCTTTCCGTTGGTAATGATTACGACTTGAAGCTGCACATCAGATCTGCGGCAAGCCCGCTGCCTTTTCTTTGAAGCGATTCACCCTTCTCTCCAGTTTAGGGGTATCCAGCCATAGTTCCGGATAGAATTTTTCTCTTCCTGCCGTCGGGTTTACCGTGCACTCCAACCACTGCGAGATCATAAGATTCATGTAACACTGCTGACAGCGCACGCACTTGACGATATCTTTGACCCGGCCTTCCTTGACCTTGGCGGGCCAGAACGGGTCAGCAATAGCCTGACGGCCGAGAGAAATCATGTCGGTACGGCCCAATTTTACGGCATTGGCTGCTGTTTGAGGATTTATGAAGTTCGGAGTGATAACCGGCAGGCCTCCGGAAGCTTCCTTGAATCCCGGCGCCCACCGGGTGAATTCATCTTCGCCGTCAGGAGCGAAGGCAGCTCCCGGATTTTCGTAACTCCCCTGCGAAACGTTGAAGAAATTGGCGCCCGCGTCTTTGCACCAGGACACAACCTCCTTGATTTGATCGTGAGTTACGCCGCCCGGCATCAATTCATCACCGGAAAGCCTGACTCCGAACGCCTTGTCCCGCCCGATCTTGTTCCGGGTCTTCTCAACAATATTCAAAAGAAAACGAGCACGGTTCTCCAGGCTCCCTCCATACCGATCGGTCCGTTGGTTCGATCGCGGCGACAAGAAAGAATGAATAAGATATCCGTGCGGAGCATGAACTTCGACGCCATCATACTCCAACTGAAAAGCAGCGTGAGCCTGAACCGCGAATCGGTCTTCCAGATCGACAATTTCTGCGATGGTCAGCTCGCGCGGGGTCTCTCCGTAGATGACGTGGAGAAGTTCCGGAGCTTCTCCGGCGATGACCTCTTTGGCCATAGCCCTGAAACCGTCGTATTGTTCATCGCTCATGTTGCGAAACACATCAAAATCCGGCACCAATTCCTTGAGCTTTGGGGTAACGCGTTTGAACTGCATCTCCCAGCCGCGGGTCAGATTTCGCAAATCCACTTCCAGCGGAAGTGGCGAAGGCCCTCCTGCAGGACAGTCAGGAGATTCCACATGGGGGTGCCCTTGACGTCCCCACCCAGGGCTTAATTGCATGAAGATCTTGCATCCGTTGTATTGATGCACGATTTTCACCATCTCGCTATGGAACCGGTAGTAGCGGTAATCGGCGAACAGTGAAGGGTTCAGCACTTCCGATCCTTGCCATCGATGAGGATTCATCACGCAACATTCGGTGATAATAAGCCCAAATCCACCACGAGCGCGAGTTGCGTACCACGCGGTATTTGTGTCAGAGTGGTATCCGTTCGGGCCGGACAGGCCGGGATTCATTGGCGCCATGGCAATGCGGTTTTTGATTTCCACGTCGCCGATGGTTATTGGATCGAAAAGAGCGTCAAAACTCATTGTATATCTCCTCCCGCATATCGGTTTGGGTACTGGTGATTTCCTTAGGTCAGTCCGAACAGCTCATTGGCGTTCTTCCAAAGAACCTTGTTTTCATCTTCGCTGCTCAGTCCCAGGCCACGCACAATGTCAATATGCTCCTTTGGACTGATAGGAACAGGGCCGTAGTCGCTCCCAAACAACACCCGGTCGGCTCCCAGTAAGTCTACGCAATGCCTGATGCCCAGTGGTGAGAAGCCCATGGTATCAACATAGAAATTCGTCTTTATATATTCACTAGGCTTGCGTTTGCAGATTGCTGCCTGGCCTGCGGGCAGCCCGCTATATCCCAGTCTGTAACCGAAGTCGACTCGACCATCGAGTTGGGGCAATCCGCCGCCCATGTGAGGCAATACGATTTTCAACTTCGGATACCGGTCAAAGACACCAGAATAGATCATCCGAGCGGCGGTCATCGTCGTGTCAAACGGGCGCCCGACCATTTCCTCGAGCTTGTACACATTCATCTTGTCGGAGCCGATCGGCACAAAGGGCGGGTGAAGGAAGATAGCTGTATCCGTGTCTTGGGCGTACGCCCAGAAATGATAGATTTCCGGCGAATCAAGAAACTCCCCTTTCCAGCTCGTGCCAATACTAATGCCCTTCGCACCAAATTCTTTGAAACAACGTTCGCATTCTTTCCCGCTGTTCTTGTCGAAGGGGTTCACCATGGCCATGAAGGCGAGCTCGGCCGGATACTTTGCAACCAGGGCTGCGGTAGCGTCATTCAAGCGCTTGGCCGCCTCCGTCGAGGGTTGCGAGAGGACCTCGCAAAACGTCTCCAGGAGCATAGCAAAGCTAAGCAAGCTCTTTGTAACACCTGACTCATCCTGCACTTTGACTTGAAGGTCAATGTCCTTAAAATCAGGATAGATGCGCGATGTAATACCCCTCCACGTTGTGGATGGATCTTTGTCATCTTCTCTGAACCCCAGTCTTTTGTAGAGGAGCGACCGAGCAGCTCGTTCGAGCATCGATGACGGCTCGGGAATGCAATGGCGATGAATATCTATCACAGGGGACGCGGGGCTGTTTGTCGGCGACTCCACTCTTCCCCGTGAGTCAAGCGTTTGGGCCCTGGCGGTGCCAAACGCCGCAGAGCTGCCTGCCGCTGCACCCACGGCCACCATGCTGACAGTCTTGAGGAAATCCCTCCGGCGAATGCTCGGATTATTTGATTGTTCGCTCTCACATTTCTTGGCGCACATCGCTTGCTCTCCCAGCCGAGCGGCAACGTTCACGGAACAGGGCCCTTCGTAATACCGATGCGCAATCGAAGCAGTGAGTCAGCCGGATGCCTCCTCCGCTTCGGACGTCAGGCCTAACTTCGCTTCGGAGGCATCCCGGCCGACTGCCAAAGTCACATCTTTGAAAGCGCATCCTAAGAAAACGCCCGGACAAACACCGGCAAGATGCCGGCGCTACCAGCGTTTTTATGCTTCGTTGTGGCGATTTTCGCCATGGGAGTTGGTATTCGACTTGATTGCGTACTGCTACAGCCTCCGTTTGGAAGTATCTATTCCCAGGAGGCGACCGAGGTTGCCGCCGAATATCAATACCCGATCTGCATCCGTAATCGCTGGATAGCCATAGTCTTTCTGCATGTCTTCGGGTATCTGGAACGATTGAAGTCCAAAAACAGCGCTTCTAATCTGAGCACCGAACCCGGCATAATCGGTCCCCCAAATTATCTTTTCGGAACCCACCCAACGGAGCGCCTCTCCAATGATCTTGGCAAACTTCCTCGGCGCAGCCAGTGCCCAGGGTACGAGGAGGCTCAAGCAAACGTAGACGTTCGGGTGTCCCATTGCGACCATGTTCAGATCGTCGCAGTGCGGGTAACCCATATGAAATGCGTTGATTATCAATTCGGGGAAATCCCGTGCAACATCGTCCAGGTAGATAGGCAACGCATACTTGCTTTTTCCAGGAGGCACCCAACAGAAGCCGGTGTGGATATCCAAGACAATTCCCAGTTCTTGTGCTTTTGCATAAAACGGCCATAGATCCGGATCATTAATGTACGTGTCTTCCGGCGGATAGAATTTAAATATCTTCGCGCCTTTCTCCTTAACCCAGTATTCCAACTCCCAGATGGCATTCTTCAACCCTTTGTGAATGATCGGCGAAACGTTCGGTTGATACATAAAACGGTTCGGGTTCGACTCCACTACCTTGGCCATTTCGCCGTTACTGCACCATCGAGTCGTGTAGCCCGTGGTATCCATCATCGATTCCGGCAGCAAGCATGCAATGTCCACTCCATACTTGTCCATGGCCATGAGCAAGCGATCCGGATCTGCGCTCTTTTCCATTTCCCAGGATTCCATTCCCTGGAATGCCTCGGGAGGCATCCCTGTCAAGAGCGGCCTGCGAATCGATTCGATTGCTTTCCACCACATTTGAACGCCGGGAAAATGGTTAACTTGTTCCATGTTGCCGATCAAATGCGGTTCCGGATCGATCTTAAAAAAGCCGTCAGTAGTGTCCATAGCCTCTCCTCCTATTGCGGTTGGAAACACTTCGTTAAGAGCGCACGAATACTAGTAGAAGACCGAGCCAGCGCACACATTGATCGCCTGCCCAGTGATCCCGGCTGCGGCATCTGAGGCGAGGAAGACGGCCATTTCGGCGATCTCTTCGGGTTCAATGAGCCGCCGTTGTATCGACAAGGGCTTGATCCGTTCCTCCAGCACCGCTTCAGGGGTGGTCTGCAGCAGCCGTGCCAGCTCGTCCAAAACTCCGCCCGGGCCCGTGATCATCCCGGTATTGACCACGCCAGGGCAGATGGCATTCACCGTGATACCGGTGAGGCCTAAGATGCCCAGCTCCGCAGCCACCGACCGAGTGAGGCCAATCACGCCATGCTTGGAGGCGCTATAAGCAGAGTTGGTTGGGCTGGCTTGTTTCCCTGAGATCGAAGCCATGTTGATGATACGTCCCTTGCGCTGTTCAACGATTTTGGGCAGAAATGCCTTGGTGCAGTTGTAGGTTCCGAAGAGGTTTACTTCCAGGGTGTTCCGCCACTCGGCACTATCGCTTTGGAAGACGAAAGCCCGCTTTCCCACTACCCCGGCATTGTTGACGAGAATATCCACCCGCCCGAATTCCTCTACGGTTCGCTCTGCGAGGGACTGGACTTCAGCGGGTTCGGTGACATCCACCTTCGCCGACATGGCCCGTTGTCCGGAGGCTCTCACGAGATCGGCCACCTCATCAACTTCGCCTTCTACGTCCGCGGCCACAACCAAGTGACAGCCCTCTTTCGCAAAGGCAAGGCAGATAGCCCGACCAATTCCTCGACCACCTCCGGTAACTACTGCAACACGATCTTTCAGCTTCAGTGTGCCTGTCATTTCGACAAAAGTCCTTTCTCCGTCCGCTCCGACTAGCGTCCGTGGTCTTGGTGAATGCGCTACCTACAAGCATCTTCTATGCTGCAACGCATGAGAGCCTTGTGCTCATGCAACCCAGGCATCACACGCTTTTTGGCCATTAAATACGCCGACACTCAACCAATAGTACGGTCACGGCCTTCCCAGAACTTCTTCTTCACGTCTTTGCGGAGGATCTTGCCGACCGGCGTGGTAGGGATTTGTGGCCAGAATTCCACTGCCTTCGGACACTTGTACCCGGCCAAACGCTCTTTGCAGTGAGCGATAAGCTCTTCTTCAGTGGCTTGTTGATCAGGCTTCAGCACCACCACCGCCTGGACTCGTTCACCCCACCTTTCGTCCGGAGCCGAAACCACGGCTGCCATGGCGACTGCGGGATGTTGATAGAGCACATCCTCGGTCTCCTTTGGGTACACGTTTTCCCCGCCTGTAACGATCATATCTGCCTTGCGGTCCACGAGAAAAAGGTATCCTTCGTCGTCCATGTAGCCCATGTCGCCGGTGTGGTACCAGCCGCCCCGAAGGGTTGACGCTGTCAATTCAGGGTTCTTCCAGTACCCCATCATGACGCACTTGCCGCGGATAACGATTTCACCCACTTCGCCCTGAGGAACGGCGCGGTCATTGCTGTCGACTACCTGCATGTCAACGCTCATGGCGGCCTTGCCCGCGCTTGCGAGCAGCCTGGACCGGTCACCGTCCAACACGTGGTCTTCCTGCAAGAGCATCGAACCGCCAATGCATTCAGTCATCGCGTACACTTGTTCGAACTTGGGGCCAAGTTTTTGGATACATTGCTTAAGAAGTTGGGCAGGAAAAGGGCTGCCGGCATACGAAATGGATCGCAAACTCGACAGATCGTATGCGTCGGGATTGGTATACTGGAGAAGCCATCCATAAACGGTGGGGACCGCGTTGACGTGGGTGCATTTTTCGTCCTGGATGAGCTGGAGGATGCCGTTCAGATCAGGTTTGCGGTTGATCACCACTTTCCCGCCCGTGAGCAGCACGGCCAATGCGGGCCAAAAAGATACATGAAAGAGAGGGAGAACAAAGCACGTGGCGTCGTTTCGATTGAAAGAAAAGCCCAGAGCTGCGGCCAGGATACCGCTCATGAGGCCCCGGTGAGACATCATCACTCCTTTGGGCGTTCCCGTTGTTCCCCCGGTGTACATGAGGATGGCCATTTCCTCCTCATCCGGATCTTGGTTCAGTTCGTCAGGAGCAGCGCCAGCCAACAGCTCCTCGTAGGAGAGATAACCTTCCACCGCATTATCCATGGCAATCCAATGCTTGATGGCTGGGGTACTGTCCTTAATCTTCCACGCCCGATCCTCATACCCATCGGCCGCGAACAAGCAGGTCGCTTCGGAATCGTTGACGATATGGACAAGCTCTTGGTCGGACAGCCGGAAGTTGAGAGGGGTGACGCTTATTCCAAGTTTGCCGGCTGCGAAGTAGACCTCAAGGTACTTGTGCGTGTTTTCGGCGAGGACCGTGAGACGGTCTCCTTTGCCGACTCCCAATCCGATCAAACCGTTTGCCAGCCGATTCACCCGCTCGTTAAGCTGACGATAGGTCAGGCGAGTGCCTTCAAAGACGGTTGCAGTATTGTTCGGGAAGAGTATCGCCGACTTTCTCGGGATGTCACCCAGGGTATACATCGCTTGCCTCCTCTCTATGCCCACGATTTTGGATAGCCCATGAACTGCATCATCATGTTCTTGGCCATTTCGTCCGTAATGGGGGAAAAGACCATTTGTTTGTAGTCCCTGAAATAGCGCTGCATATCGTATTCCATGGTGTACCCGTAGCCCCCAAGTATCTCCATTCCCCAGATGACCGCCTTCTCGCTGGCCCGGGAAGCCACCACCTTTGCCATACACGCCTCGATGTGCATGGGCTTCCCGTTATCGGCCAGCCAAGCGCATTTGTAAATGAGGTTGCGAGCATTTTCGATCTCGATGGCAATGTCAGCCAAATAGTGCTGGATGATCTGGAATCGGGCGATGGACCCGCCAAAAGCCTGTCTCTGTTGTGCGTACTGAAAGGCGTCGTTAAACGCGGCCTGAGCCACGCCTAAACTGAGGGCCGACGTGCCGATGCGCTCATTGTTGAGGACCATTAGGAGCTGATACCAGCCATTGTTGAGTGTGCCGAGAAGATTCTCTTTGGGCACGTAGACATCGTCGAGATACACATAATTGGCCCCGCACGCATGACAACCGACTTTAGGTATGAGCTTGGTTTGCAGTCCCTCGGAATTCCGGGGGACTATGAACACCGACAGACCCTGAGATCGTTTTGCCTCGGGATTCGTGATAGCGATGACGATCATGTAATCACAGACGTGGGCTGCTGTGATGAAGACCTTCACGCCATTGATGAGCCAGTGATCGCCTTTATCTTCGGCCTTGGTGGAAATCGCTCCGAGGATGTCTGTGCCGCCCGCAGGCTCGGTCAGGGCCATGGCCCACTTCTCCTCACCGGCCGCAATCTTTGGCAGGTGTTTGGCCTTCTGTTGTTCAGTTCCCATGTGCAGCACAGGCGCCACCCCAAAGCCCATAGTTGCTCCCACACCCAGCGCCACCGAGACCGATGCAGTTGCCAGCTCCTCGATCACGATCATGGCCTCAATTTGCCCGAGACCGAGACCTCCGTATTGCTGCGGGACCGCAAGGCCCAGCACGCCCAGATCCACTAATCCTTTCCAGATCTCCGCCGGCATGAAATCGCAATTCTCATCCATCCAGCGCACTTTTTCTTTGGTCAGCTCTTTCCTACAAAACTTGCGAATGGTCTCGCGAAGCATTTCCTGCTCTTCAGTGAGGTTGAAATTCATGGTGCGACTCCTTCAGCTCTTCACGCCCTTGCGGAAATTCTCCATCAGGCCCTGAATGTCCGGAGCATGAACGAGCCACTGGATTCCGTTGCGTTCCACTGCCAAGGCCGTGTCGATGCTTCCTCCTTCTGCAGATCGAGCCATGATCTCTTTGCCCATGCGCAAGGCGATTGGCTTTTTCGAAGCGATCTGAGCCACGAGCTTCTCGAATTGCTCCTCGAACTGATCGTCCGGAAAGACGCGGGTCAGAAGGCCCATTTCGTAGGCTTCACGTGCAGTGTAATTTTTGCTCCCGCTGTAAACGAGCTCCCTGGCCCGATGCACCGGCATGCTCCTGACGATGCGAGCAGTGCCACCCCATCCAGGGAGAATACCCATGTTGACTTCCGTGAGGCCGACCTTTGCGGATTCCCTGGCGTAGAGGAGATCGCAGCAGAGCGCGAGTTCGAGTCCGCCAGCCAAGCAGTGGCCAGCTATCTTTGCGATGACAACCTTTTCGCAGTCGGTGATAGCGCGCTGCACATCGAGTCCTTCGTGGGACAGCCAATTCAGTGACGCTTGGTGCTCAGCAAGGGACGGGAACACGTCCAAATCACCGCCGGTGCAGAATGCTTTATCTCCTGCTCCTGAAAGGACCACGACCCCGACCGATCGCACCTCTCTGACTCGTCGGAATGCATCCCTGAGTTCCTGAGCCATCCGACGATTGATCGCGTTACCCTTATCTGGACGATTAAGAGTAATTCGACAGATCGCGTTATTCGGTCCGCCAATCTCGTACCGAATGGTCCGGTAGTCTTCCGGTTTCGTGACCGCGAGGGCTTCCATGTCATCCGCGCGCTCGGTTGTCCCTGAAACGGCGGTTCGCAGCGATTCGTCACGTGGACGAAAGAACGGGAGAGCGTGCTGATCGGTGATATCCCGAAAGACCACTTCCACATCCATTCCGATCTCGACCGCCTCGGGCTCGCATTCCACAATCTGCGTCATCATTCTGACGCCTTCCTGCAAATCAACCATGGCAAGCACGTATGGCAAATCAGGCATGAACTTGGGCTCAACCATGTCTCGCATGACCGCGAAGGTGTACACGCTCGCCTTGCCGCTCGCCTCTCGCCACCCCAAATCCGCCGACCAGCACTGTGGACAATACTTGCGCGGATAGAAGATGAGACTGTTGCACGCCTGGCATTCCTGAATCAGGAGTTGGTGCTTGGTGGTGGCCCTCCAGAACTCCTCGGTCCACGGCTGCACCGCGGGGATAGGCTTCAAATATTCCGAACTCATGACAACTCCCTCCCCCATACGCTCGCGATGTTGTTCATTCCGGAACCGCCGGAGGTGTTTTGAAATACGAATTTTGCATTTGGCGCCTGACGATCGCCCGCCTTGCCCATGAGCTGGCGAGCGGTTTCCACATAGGTCGCCATGCTCACGCCCGAACCGGTATGGCCCCTGCCGAGTGCGTCACCGATCGGAGACCATGGCAGGTCGCCTCCAGGCCACGTGCGTTGTTCGAAGAAGGCCTTGCACCCTTGCCCCGGCTCGCAAATCCCCATGGCTTCCATCATGAGTGGATGACCCACGGGATAGGCGAGGTAGATGTTCCAAATGTCTATATCGTCTTTGGTCAGGCCGGCTTCGGCGAGAGCACGTTCTCCGGACCTGCGCAGGCCTTCCTTTGTCTGATCGCTGTCTCTCAATACCGTACACGCGGAAAAGAAGGCCGCGCCCTCTCCCAGCTTGTAAACGGGTGTGTCCGTGACTTGTGGCGCCAACTCCGCGGAAGTGACCACCAGAGCCGCGCCACCATCGGCCAGGACGTTGCATTCTCGCTTGTGGAGCGGATCGGCCACAAATGACGATGATAAGACCTTCTCCATGGAGGGAACTTCCTTTTGATAAAACATCGAGTTCGGGTCCAGAGCAGCCCACTTGCGCATGGAAATGACGACGGATGCCATTTCTTCCGGTGTGGCCCCAGACTCATACATGTATCGCCTGGTCATCATGGCAATGATGCCGTTGTACGTTGTTCCAAAGGGATATTCCCACTGGAGGTCCATTCCGGCCTGGGCAAAGAAGTTGATAAGCTCATCGACGGGAATGGTGGAATGCACTGTCACGTGGGGAATGAGAACAGCTTTGGCCGTACCATTGTCGATCAGCTGCTCGGCAAGGCGCAGGCAGTTCGAGGTCGAAGCTCCGCCCGCATTGCAGATGCACACGTCCTTGCAGCCCTTCAAACCCAGCTCTTCCGGGATCTTGCCGAAAGAAATCTCAGCGGTGAGCCTAGGTTGGGCCTGCGGCGCGACGGTAACCACAGCCTCAATGTCGTTCTTGCGGAAGCCGGAACCACCGACCGCTTGAATACAAGTCTCATAGAGAATGTCCCACCGGGATCGGTGCGGGTGGATTCCGGTGGGAACCTCGCCAAAACCAACAATTGCCAGATTTCCTTTACTCATGATCGCTTCCTTGTCGTGCCCGGCTTTGGCGGCCGAATATCGGGGGTGCTGTGTTCATCATTTTCTGAGTTCCTTCGGCGTGGCTGTTTGGTGTTGACAAATCGGTGGCGCGTAACTAGTCTAGAGATCGGAATATGACGTATCGTTTCTGACGATACTCTACAGTCTAGCGAGCTGTCAATACGGATTTCGGACCGAAGCTCACATAGGGTGAATAGTTATAACACTGTGATATATAGACTGTTTACTAGGCGGTGAATATGGTTCGTCACATGACGCCGTATATGAAGCTGGCAAGAAATGGGGCTAGTCTATAGAGGTCAACTCTATAGTTTGGAGGAGACATGAACGGCCCAACGCTCATGCGAATAAAGGACCTCGAGGAAAGGTCAGGTGTGCCGAGAACGACGATACACTTTTACTTGCGGCAGGGCTTGCTGCACGCACCCAAAAAGACCGGTCGCACAATGGCCTACTACGACGAAAGCCACCTCAAAAGGCTTCGGGACATACAGAACATCAAGGGAAACATCCGGATGCCGCTCCCTTTACTAAAAGAGAAGATCGCTGCTTTGGAGCAGGAAGGAAACGACGGCAGAGTCAACGGCTTGCCGCGCATGAAGGAGGCGGCGACGACCACCAGAGCCAAAGACAGCAAACGGAACGCGATCGTCAAGGCTGCCACACAGGTCTTTTCCCAGAAGGGCTATCATCGGACAAAGGTGCAGGACATCACCAATTCAATAGGAATCTCGACGGGCACGTTCTACATCTATTTCCGGAACAAGCGCGACCTCTTTGTAGAAGTCGTTGACGATGTTATCCGCAGCATTCTCGGTGACGCGACAAAGGCGATAACTGACGAGCAGGATATACTCAAGAGAATGGTGGCGCGCGGCAGGGTGTTTTACGAGAACTATTCAAAATACAATGAAATACTCAACCAACTGCGTGCCGAGATGGCCGGTGAGGACCGCTGGCCTCAAGAAAAGATCAAGAAAGCCTACCATGATCTGACCCGGCCAGTCATCCGAGACATCCAGAAGGGCATCGACGCGGGCCTTTACCGCGATACCGACCCGGATCTCCTCGCCTATGCGCTGACTGGAATCATAGAAATCATGTCGCTGAGAATGATGATCGACACAAAATACACGTTTGACCAAATCATGGCGTTCATTGTCGATTTTGCTACTCTCGGCATGGGTGCAGGACAGCAAACAACGGGTGGGGCAGCGCGTGATTAAGCGAGAGACACAATCCACTGGAGAACACCTACACCTGAGACCGGAATTCTTTGCCTTTCTTCACTGGAAATATCAATGAAGTGCTGTTGGAGGTGGGGCTTTCGCAACATCAACTCAGCTCCACTTTAAGAGGAACGGAAAGTCTCACGGAATTCTCCATGATTTTCCGGATCTCTCTACCAACACGCGTGACTGTCACGCGGTCAGCTGGACAGGTAAACCATATGCCGTCATGGAGAAGGAGGATGATCTTGACGGGGATGCCGGAGGCTTTGAAAGACCGATGCAGTTCCAAGAGGGTAATCTTAAACACGTCGGCTTCCAACATTTGGACCACGGCATTCTTAGCCTGTCGTTTCTCACGGACAGTCAATGGTCCCTCGTGATAGAAACATCGTCTGCGGCCCCAGAGAGAAGTCACGTGCCGCTGAGGTACTGGAGCCTCATTGAGGGCATCCGCTACACCATCGGGGTACGGTGCAATGCCGGGATAGGTGGACGACAACTCCCGAATGATCCGGTGGGCTGTGGACAGGTCACACCCCAAGATATTCTGGATGCTCCAGGCCGACCCGCTGTAGCAGATGGCAAAATTGACGGCCTTCGCTTGCGCATGTGTGATGGGGATGCCTATGGATGTGAGTCTTTTCCTCGTCTCGTCGTGGGGGTCACGACCGGTTTGGAACATGTCCACCAGGGCCTTATCTTGTGACAGGTGCGCCAGCAGGCATAGCTGAAAAGCCGGATAGTGCGCCTTTATGAAAACTCGGTCTTCCCCGGGAACCAGTTACCGGCGGAAGGACTTGGGCAGACTCTGCAGGGCGGTGTCAGTGCAGACGATACGGCCTGTCGAAGCGCGTGACTGCCACCGCGTGGGATAGCAACGATGCCCACCGATGACGCTCTTAAAGAAATTGATCACGCGATGCAGCCTTCACCACGCCCATGAACTACGCGCAACCGGCACCGCCAAACGAAGGTGGAATCACTCTCTTGTGCCGAGATATATGTCCAACCCTCCAGGGGACGCGGCGGAATACACTCGTTCCATTGTCTCCACGAAGTGCTCCAGACCCCGCCACAAGGGAAAGCTCCCAAGCCGTTTCACCAGAGCCGCAGGTAGTCGCGGGACTGAGACTTCCTTGTCTCCTGGCTCCTGTCGCACGGGAGATCGCCAGAAGAGGTCCGGATCTTCAGGAAGCGGTTCCGGGGCCGAAGTGCGATCCTGTTGCGGTTCTACAGGCGTCTGTCCGGGCTTTCTCCTTTTCGTCGTTCGCGCCCCGTTTACCTGGCCGAGCCCCCTCACCAGTGCCTCGCGATCCATGCCCCTCAGTTTGAACAGCAGGAAGGGGTCACGATCGAATTCCTCCCCGAGAAGATAGTAGACCGCCGCGATGTGTTTGCACGGATTGGACCAGTCAGGGCATGAGCAGTGCGTCTCCAAGTCCTTGAGCTTCCCAGGGAATAGCGAGATCTCTTGCTCCTTGAAAACGTCTTCGATAGTATCCGGCATCTCGCCGGCGAGCAGCTTGGCCGCGAAGATGACCTGCTCCGAGAGGGCCTTCAGGATCTTGCCCCATTCAGGCTCGGAAAGGGTCTTCACCGTAATGGCTACGCCATACGGCTTGGGCCTGGTCCCCTGAACCGTTGCGTTGACCGATCCCTTGTCTATGGCGATCGATACCACCTGCCCTCGCCGAGCGTAGGATCGACCACGGCCGAGTCTGGCCCCGATATTGAAGCTTTCCAGGACAGCAATCCAGCGTTTGGCCCACCAGCTCTCACCGAAGTTGCCTCGTTTGGTCTGGGCCTTGATGCCTCCTTTGACTTCTCGTGGGGTCGCCGGAGTATAATAATAATCGCGGTAATACCAACGGCTCATCTCAGTCTCCCAGAGCTTCTTTTCGGAGCTTCCAGATCTCCTTGAGGTCTTTGTTTGACAGCTCGGTAATCCATCCTTCGCCCGCGCCCACCACCTTTTCGGCGGTATCTTTCTTTCTTTCGATCATCTCGTCAATCTTCTCTTCGAGGGTGCCGGCACAGACGAATTTGTGCACTTGCACATTCTTCGTCTGACCTATGCGGAATGCACGGTCCGTAGCCTGATTCTCGACTGCCGGATTCCACCAGCGATCAAAATGGAATACATGGTTCGCGGCGGTGAGGTTGAGACCGGTCCCGCCCGCCTTGAGCGAAAGGACAAAGATCGAGGGTCCGCCTGCTTCGTCTTGGAACCGATCCACCATTCGGTCCCTTTTTTGTTTGGTGACTCCGCCGTGCAGGAAGAGCACCTCGATCCCAAACACTTCTTGAAGATGCTTTTGGAGTAACGTTCCCATTTCCGCGAACTGGCTGAACACCAGGGCTCGATCGCTGATCTCCAACACCTCTTCCAGCATTTCGGTAAGGCGTGCCAGCTTGCCGGAACGGCCCGGTATGGCGGAGTTGTCTCCGAGGAAATGCGCGGGATGATTGCAGACCTGCTTCAGTTTGGAAAGCGTAGCTAATATGAGGCCTTTCCGCTGGATCCCCTCGGAGGATTTGAGGCCCTCTTCGGTTTCTTTCACCACCGCGGCGTAGAGCGAGGCCTGCTCTTTTGTCAAGGGGCAGAAGACCTTTATCTCCATCTTGTCCGGCAAATCCGCGATGATCGACTTGTCGGTCTTGAGCCGTCGCAAGATGAATGGACCGGTGATGCGTTTGAGGCGCTGAGCGGCCTGCGGGTCTCGCTCTGCCTGGATCGGCACAAAGAACTTCCGTTTGAACTCCGCCTGGCTCCCGAGAAATCCCGGATTGAGGAATTCCATGATGGACCATAGGTCTCCGACATTGTTTTCCACGGGAGTCCCTGTGAGGGCAATTCGATAATCCGCTTTGAGAGACCGCGCGGCACGTGCCTGTTGCGTCTCGGGATTCTTGATGTTCTGGGCTTCATCCAGGATAAGGCCCGACCAATGGATGTCTTGAAACAGTTCCGTGTCCCGGTGCAGCAAGCCATAGCTCGAAACAACCACGGCATGCTTTGCTGCCTCTTTCTTAAATCTCGCTCCCTTGTTTCGACCGGTACCATGATGAATCATCACGGGAAGGTCGGGAGTGAATCGGGATGCTTCTTTCTGCCAGTTGTTCACCACGGTGGTTGGGCACACGAGGAGAACGGGTTTCTTCCCGTTGGTGTTCCGGTAGCGCTGGATGAGAGCCAGCGTTTGAATCGTCTTGCCCAAGCCCATGTCATCTGCAAGGCAGGCTCCCATACCCCACTGAGAAAGGAAGCCAAGCCAGGACAGCCCCCTCAATTGGTATGTCCGGAGCTCACCCGAGAAGGACCGATCGGGTGTGAGTTCCGCGAATCCTGCGGCGCTCTCCAATTGCTTGAGGAGGGAGCCCACCCATCCCGCGGCTTTCACCCTGTCAATTTGGAGCCCTCGGGGGGCTTCCTTGACACCTAACGCCAGCTGGACAACGTCTCTTACCGTGGCCTTCTCCGATGGCTTTTTCGACCAGAGGTCCGCGGCCGCCTGGATCTCGTCCGGGCTGATCTCCACCCACTGCCCTCGTATTTTCACAAGAGGGGCTTTGAGTTTGGCCAGGGATTGCAGTTCCTGAAGCGCTATCCGTTGATCTCCGATCGCGACTTCCCAGTCGAATTGCACGATTTCGTCAAGCGACAGCCCCGTGCCGGCTTTCATTTTCGGACTTCTCACGTGCGCGCCTACCGACAAGCGGAGCTTCGTTCCCTTGCCGGTCCACCAGGCCGGGAGCATCACGCCAAATCCCCACTGCCTGAGCAGGATCGCCTTTTCCACCAGGAAATCATGAGCGACCTGCGGGTCGAGGGCGTACCCCGCAGGGCGTGGACTCTTCAGGCTGGTAGCGATGCCCGGACATATGGACGAGGCTTGTCCTAGGGACGTGAGAAGATATTCGGTTACTTCGGGGCCATTCATCTTCAGGCCGGCGGTCTTTGCCAACCCATTGTTCCACGTTTCCTCCACGGGCATGAGCAGACTCAGATCGTCTCTGGGTTGAAGCAGATAACGCACGTACCAGGATTGACCGTGAGATTTTGCATGTACGCCCTTGGGCGGCTCCGAAACGGAGGGCTCCTCCAAGCGAAAACAGAGGCGCAGAGGCGACAAAGTGGTTACCGAGACGGGCCTGGACCACTCACGGACATTCTCGGCAAAACTCGCTAATTCAGTCTCTTCACCAAGAATCCGATTGTCAGGAGATTTCAACGCGGAAAGCCACGCGTCATGGGCGCTCTCGAACGCGGTTACTTTTCCCCGCTTCATAATCGACGGTGCGTCCTTGCTCGCAAATCGAACCAAGTGGTCGAGGGCACCCTCAAGAAATGCCTTCAATTGATCTAGGGCCGGTATTGCAGGTGGTTCGTTTGAGCGGATGTCGCTAAGCGCCCGAGCCGCCGGAGGCATTCTTTTCGAGAAGTCAAAAAGGCTCTCAGCATCATCTCCGAGATACACAGGAAGCCACACGGCAAGGAAAGACCCTGCAGCAGCTTCTATCGACGGGAGGTATTGCTGGCGAGCAAGGAGTGACCCTGCAAACTGAAGGGCCTCGGACCAGAAACTCAGATCATCACCTACCACTACCCCAGGAGCAAGAATTTTCTTCCGAGAGCAGGCACAGAGAAGATCGACTGCTTCACTCCATTCCATCCGGTACGTGGTAAGAGTCCAAGGGCAAATCTCCATCTTTCCCTTTTCAGAGAATGGTTCCCCAATAAGAGGGCTTGACGGGATTGCTTGCCCGGCCCTTGTCGGCAGCCACATTCTGAGGTCCTGGAAACGCTTCTTTTCTGGCACGATAGTCGGAGTGGCCTCGGCGAGCATGGAACGAAGATCCGTCGCTTCGGCTCCATAGGGGTAGCGTTTCAGCCTTTCAGGCTTGTGGCTTCGTTGAAGAGATTTCCCTTCCTTAAGGGCACTTCTCCATTCAGGCGTTTCTCCCCAGAGAAACATCCGCCCTGAATGCACGGCTGAGTGGACGACCATCATCTGATGCTGTCCTTCACGGCAGTTGCCGGTCGGGGAGCCGAACGTGATAACGTAGCATCGTCCGGCACCGCTGCTGGGGTACCCATGTGAGGTTCGTTATTCGAGTGACTGCGGGCGCAGATATCAAAAGCAGCGGGTGAAGTCAAGTACGGAGGGCTTGAAATCGAGTGCCAAGGCGGACACGAGACGAACTTCTACCTTTCTATAAGGATTAATTTCCTTTAGAGGTCCCATGGGTGGGACGCCCAAGAGAAATAGCATCGGTCGCGCCACGAGCGACCTCCGTCTGATCGCCGCTGAGGCCCCTGGCCTGTCAGAGCTACTTCCGCTTGACATCAACGAGCGCATCGGCCACGATGATGACATGCTTGGCAAGGAGCCCCGCGCAGCATCCCGTGTGGCCAAGGGCGAATGAATGCGGACGAGAGGTCAGGCTCTAGCCCTTCTTGCAACGCTATGATGGGTATCTTGCGACCCCGAAACAAGGGAGCCTTTCTCAATGGAGTTCGATCGTATTACCTTTGACCAAGGTGTCATGGGCGGCAGGGCATGCATCCGCGGCATGCGTGTAACGGTTTCCCTCATTGTGAACTTGATCGCGAATGGCATGAGCGCTGAAGAGATCCGCGAGGCTTATCCTTATTTGGAAGCGGAGGATATTCGCCAGGCACTGCAATTTGCCGCGTGGTTGGCCGAAGAAACGGTACACCCCGTAGAATTCGCTTCATGATGAAGTTTCTTGCCGATATGGGAATCTCGCCCCGGACAGTGGACTTCTTGCGGCGTCTTGGATATCCGGCAAACCACCTGTCCCAGGAGGGGCTCGAGAGGATGCCTGATTCTGAGATCCTTCAAAAGGCCCGGCGTGAGGCCAGTATTCACCTGACACATGATCTTGACTTCGGGCATCTTCTTGCGGCCAGTGGAACTCAATTGCCAAGCGTGATAGTCTTTCGCCTGCGGAATATGCGCCCGGAACAGGTCAACCGGTATCTCCACTACCCCATTACCCACCACCGTGAAGCGCTCGGTCACGGAGCGATCGTTACCATTGCTGAAGCCAGTGTGCGTGTCCGCCATCTTCCTCTCTTGGATTCCAAGTAAGCAATCCCTCTCGTCGGCCGGCGCAATAGAGCGAGCAGGACAATAGCTATTCAATGAATGGACGACCAAATGAATCCACTGGGAGCATCGCCGTAAGTTGGCCTGAACACTGAACTCTTACCCGAGCATATCCCGAGTGATCTTACGCTGACACTCTTTCGTGCAACCTTGGTGAAGAGCCCACTCATTGAGAAAACGGGAACAGTCTCGTTTTTCATGCTGGTGCGGCCTTTGAACTGCAAGAACCTATCCGATTCAGCGGACTTAAAGCAGCAGAATCCTCATGTGCCCCCAAGTCTTTTCAAGCGAAAGCATAAGCCAGCTTACCACCCTTTTCCCAATGCGCACGAGCCGTCGAAAGAGCGAACTGATATTTCCCATGGCCATCCTCCTGTACCGTCTTACCTAACTCGGCCGAACCTGTTCCTTTCCTCACAGAACGTGCCGAAATCCGTCAGTAGCTGGCCGGCGGATTTACCGCCCCAGTAGAAGAACAAGCGCTGAATTACAGGATACGTTTTATTCCCAACCGTCTCCTTGCTAGGTCGGACAGCAGGGATAACCCCGGTCAGTCGCATCGCAAGGAGCTTCACGGAATAAATAGCCTGGAATTCGATCACCCTATCGAGGGGAGCATAGCCTACGCCATTTTTGTTGCCGGACACAGCCTGCAAAATGAATTTCCGGTACCCTCGCACGTTGGTGTTGGTTGCGAAATCAGCATTTGCAAGCACATGCTTTCTGAATAACATGGCGCTCTCGGATCGGCGATATTCATGAATGTACGCTTCCACCGGTGCCTCAGAACCGCCCACGCTGTTCCAACGAATAACCTGACCCACAAATATGCTACGAACTTGGTCCATTGTGAGCTCACGCACCGGATTGTGATGATTGACAAGAACAATGACGGCGTCCCACCTCACAAGCCGCTCTTGAAGGTCTACCCCAACGTCAACGGCGGTCTTCTTCTGGTTCCGATCCAGGAAGTGGGCTGCCACGGCAATCTCAACCTCATGCCGAATTACCGCCTCGATAGTCGACCTGGTGCCGCCGCTGCTCACTACTGCGTTTACTCCCGGCTTCTGGGCCATGAAGCGGTTTGCCCAGACTGACAACTTATTAGCCCCACTGGCTGGAACTCTTCACCCGCACAACGGGTTTGTCCCCTGCCGAGGCTTGGCCGGAAAAACAGGGCGCAATGATGAGTAAGAGAACTACTGGTTTCCGAATTGTCGACAGACGCGTGACCAGGATTGTTCCCTCCTATAACCTGGAACGGTGCGCGGACCTTGGCGTTTCTGCGGACTCTCGGCCAGTGACCGGTCGGGCCATGGTTCCTTGGACTCCGAAAAACCCCATGCCTCCTCGCGAAACAATAACCAAAGCCAAAAGCGTCGTCATGTTGTTGAAAAAGTCTCCTTTTCCCTGTTTCTGGCTGTGCTCACCCATCGCGCATCAGTCAATTCGATTCTTCCCCGTGGCTCGTGCAGAATGCCCGCGGCATGAAGCCTCACTTCTTGTCATTGCGACCTCCGAGGCCCCACCTAATATCTCCCGGGACGTAGAGCTCGGCTTGGCTCATCGAATCCATACCGCCAGCTACCACAACTCGTGCATCGTTAGCCCTGATTTTGAGAACGCCAAATATCACGCTGTCAACGCCTGAGCAACACCGCCGGTCCAAGGTGACTGCGGGGATGGTATCCGGCCAATCAGCGGCCAGGAGGGCGACGCGTCCCGCATTGGCGCACTCGCCGTTCTGATACGATTGCCCGACAATCACCTCGTCAACCAGTTCGGGGTTAAGTCCGACCTGTTCCATTGCCCCGTTCAGAACCAGTGCACCCAGTGTGCATACGGGGCTATCTTTGAGGCTTCCCCCGTAAGCTCCGATGGGCGTACGAACCCCAGAGACGATGACTTCATTTTCCACACAAAACCTCCCGGAGACTGACCGTCTCGCCTTTTCGACTCTAGACGGTTGCGGGATGATCGCCCTTTTCACTCTCCCATGCAGTAGTGAGCAAACGTTACTCGGAAACTTTCTTCATGGTGCCTTCGGAAGAATGTTCGTGCCACTCCTTGCCGATCTTTCGGCCGATATGGTCCATCCGCACCTTGCGGCGAAGCACGGCAGGCGTATAAGAGCAAGGAACTTTCCTTTCTTCATAAGTGGACGTTAGTGCTCCATTCTCAGCCATCCACGATATCACGAGACCTCACGTCCTTTGTCCAGGAGCCACAGGCTCCTAGAGACCTTGGAAGGCCTCACCCGGTTGAAGCACGACGGCCTCAATCCCTGGATAGCTCTTGAGTTCCCGTACAAAGTCACGGTGCCGCTCTATCAGAAAGGTGGTAGGCGGAAAAGCCGCAATAAGGTCTTCCATGCCCTTCCGATCCGCAGCAGCTTCCAATTTTGGAAACCAGTGGCAGGGGATCGCATATTTTGCGCCTATCGCTCGTGCTGCGTAAGCACCCTCCTCCGGCCCCATGGTGAAGACGCCCCCAATCGAAAGAACGGCAACGTCAGGACGGTATAGCGGGCGGATAAGAGTTTCCATCTCCGAGACGTAGCTCGTGTCGCCGGAAACATAGATCGTGAAGCCGTTTTCCAATCGGATCACAAAACCAGCAGGCAGACCGGCCTGGGAGAAGGCACGGTCCTCTCCGAAACCGGCACTATGGTTGGCGGGTACGAGGGTGATGCTGATGTCGTCAAGAAGCGGATAAGTCCCTCCGAAATTCAAGGGAAAGACGTTCGATTTCTTTCCTGCGAATTCTTTCAGGAAGTACTCGTACTGTACCACGCCCATAACCCGGTCGTTTGCCGTAAGGAGCTGTTCAAATCCTAAGGAGTGGTCAAAGTGGGCATGGGTACAAAGGACGATGTCTACGTCGCGCCAACGTTCCTCGTCTTGCCATTCGGCCGGACAGGTCGGATTCCCTTGTATCCAGGGGTCTACCACGATCACTTTCCCGTTTTCGCTCACGATACGGACCATGCTGTGGCCGAGCATGCGTATCTCCATTTTGACCTCCTTTCCAGGGTTGATCACTCCTTCGAAGTTCGCATGGAAATGGGCCCATTTCCGCTTCTATTTCCGTACACCTCCAAAGAAATATTGAAGACCGCAATAAGCCGGTCGTTTACCCACAATCATTTGTAAAACATGTTCGGTAGCCACATAGAAATTTGGGGAAAAAGCAAGAGGATCAGCAGACAGATAGTCATACCGACAATGTATGGATAGATCCCCTTATACACCACAGTAACGGGTACCTTGCATACCCCGGAGACGACGAAAGCGTTGATTGCCATCGGGGGAAGGATGACGCCTATCATAGTAATTACTGCGATGATGACCCCAAATGAAACCGGGTCATATCCCATCTTGATCACGACGGGGAGGAAGATTGGAGTCGCAAGGATCATGAATGCCAGATCCTCTATGAACGACCCTCCAACGAGGTACACACCCCAGATAATAAGCATCACGAGAAACGGCTGAATATTAAGGCCTTCCAGCCAGCTCGCAACGATGAATGGGGTACGGGTAACGGCAAAAAAATGGCCCAGAACGGTGGCGCCAGCTATGAGCATCATCACCATGCACGCAATGCTGAGGGTGTCCCTGGTCGCGCGTACAAAACGTTTCAAATCCATGTCTTTTTTGAGCAGGGTCAGGATCAAGACCGCGATAGTGCCTACGCTTCCGGCCTCAGTGGGCGTGAAGAACCCGTACATGAGGCCTCCTACGACAAGGAGGAAGACAGCCGAGACGCTTAGCACCGACGGCAATGAAGCGAATCGTTCTCTCCACGTGGATTTCGGACCTTTCGGTCCGAGTCTGGGATTGATTAAGCTCCAACCAATCAGGGTCACCACAAAGGATATAGCGACCATGAGACCTGGAATCATGCCTGCGAGAAAGAGTTTTCCGATCGACGTCTCGGTGAGAACTCCATATATAATCAGCGTCACACTGGGCGGAATGAGGATACCGAGCGTTCCGACCGTGGCAACAGTCCCGCACGATAGCCTTCTATCGTAGTTGTACCGGTCCATTTCCGGTACGGCGATGGTGGCAAATGTTGCGGCAGTAGCAGGAGACGATCCACAAATGGCTTTGAAGGCTGTGGCCGCCGCAACCGTGCCTATCGCCAATCCTCCGGGAATGTGCCCCATGAACTTGTACGCGGAATCATAAAGGCTCCTCGCTACCCCGCCGCTCGAGCCAAGCTGACCCATCAGGACGAAAAGCGGTATGACCGTGAGACCATAAGACGAGAAGGAGCTGTAGATGTCCTTGGCGACAAGATTAAATGCTGCGTTGACATTCACTATGGCCGCGAACCCCACAAAACCGGCAAGAGTCATGGAAAAACCGATTTCCAGGCCCAAGAGGAAGAAGAGGAAAAGCAGCAACACAGTGAGAAGACTAATCGTCGCGAGGCTCATGCTTCCCCTTTCTTTTCGTGATCGGCGGTCACGAGGTCAATAAAGAGAACCAAGCATTCGATGAAGCAACTTACTGCAATGCCGTATGCCACTGGATACAGAGGGACCTGAAGAACGAGGGTCGCTTCTCCTAACGTCCGGTATCGACCACCGAGAACCAATACATTCCAGGTGATGATAAGGAATAGGATAATTCCGAGCGCTCTCGTCAGCCGGTAGAGAACCCCTTGCACTCTTGGAGCCAGTCGGCTGGTAAGAAAGTCCATGAGGACATGGGCCTTCAGTCGGGAGGTTTGCGGGATGGAAAAGCCGATCACCACGGCGCCGAGCAGGCCGACAAGTTCGTACGTGCCTGTGATCGGTCTATTGAGATACCTCAGGACCACGTCGGCACCCGTGAGGAATACCATCGCGTTCAGCGCCACGCCGGCCACGACGTACAAAGTGCGGGACGAGCCGATCACAAAATCTGTAAAGGCTTTCATGGCCTCTCCACGTGGACCCGCCTGAGGGCCGGCGCCCGAAAGATACCGTCAGGCAGAGTCGATGGTGGTCACGGATTCTGTTTGAGCCATTCCAAGCTGAATCTTAGCGCCTCCTCACCCGGCAGGCCTTTCTTCTTCATGGCCTTCGCGTACTCCTCCAACACCGGTTGCACCTTGGCTGCCCAGCGTGCCTCCTCTTCCCTGGAAAGCGGGGTGATTTTGTTTCCAGCGGACAAGGTGTGCGCCTTTCCTTCTTGGTCAAGTTTGTCCCAGAGTTCTCCCGTCTTCACGATCCATTCCTTGTTTATTGCTTCAATGGTCTCTCGCGTGTCCTTGGACAACGCCTCCCATTTGTTCTTGTTCATGGCAACAAAGAACAGAATGGAATAGGCAGCTCCGTAACTCTCGGTGGTACACTGGATCACTTCAGCAAACTTCCAGCCCTTGAGGGGCTCCATCGGCTGGAGCATGCCCTCAACGACACCTTTTTGCATCGCATCGTAAGTCTCGGTCTGTGGCATTGCCACCGGTGTGGCTCCAAGGGCGGCCGCAACTCTCATACTCGTGCCCGTGCATCGGATTTTCATGCCCTTCAAGTCTTCGAGCTTTTCAACCGGTTTCCTGGTATGAAGCATCCCAGGGCCATGAGCGTGCATGTACATTATCTTCACATCGTTAAATTCTGTAGGCTTGAACTTCTCTACATAGGCATTAGCAAGCTTGGTGGCCTGCATGCCACTGTGATAGCCCAGAGGTAAGTCGATCACCTCACTGAGGGGAAAACGGCCCTTAACAAAGCTCACAGCCGACATACCGATATCGGATATCCCTGTCACGACACCGTCGTAGCACTGATCAGGCGGCGTGAGAGTGGCGCTGGGGAACATGTTGATTTTGACCGCGCCGTTGGTCCTCTTCTCAATCTCCTTGGCCCACTGGGTTGCTAGGATCGTGTGTCCGTGTGCAGCGGGGAAGAAAATGGAATAGGTCATCTCCACCGTCTTTCCATACCCTGGGGCCGCTGCCATGATATTGACGAGACATGGCGCCAAACACGCAACTATCAAAACCGACACCACCTTCTTGCCCATAGCCAACCTCCTGGATTAGCGATCCCTGAGGGGGACCTTAGTAGCTGACCCAGACACTCCGCTCGAACGCATCGGCAACTGTCCGGGCTGCACTGTTGATAACAACTTGCTCCGCTGGCTCCCCCACCAACGCATGACCCCGTACCAATGCGCAGTCGACCCACTAAGGCAACCGAATGCTTCCCTTACTTGTGGTGGCAAGCCTTACTTCGCTTCCGAAGCATACCGGCCTTCCGCTGAAGCTGCTCTTCGCAGGCGCATCGGTACCAACCGTATTTTCTAGCGATTGGCGCGAGATCTCTTCCGTGTTTTCCGCGCTTGTTGATTTGCCGCTATCTTTTTCTCTCCCTGTCCGAGATTGTGGTTTGCATCTCCGTGGGCACGTTGTTTCCTCGTCTTGAGAGCACCTATATCGTCATTGCGGCGCTGTAGGCATCTGCAATAGCCTTCATCGCGTTACCGATCTTGTTTCCGTCCCCAACGACATACAGTTCCTTGACCTTATTCTCGAGTTCCTTTTCCAGGCTTTTGCGCGCTGTGGCCCCCACACTCACAATGATTGTGTCGGCATCAAGCAGAAAACGCGTGTCGGCCAATTCCAGGAGCATACCTCGGTCATTGATTTCTTTGACTTTTGCATTGCTGCAAACCCGGATATTGGCGCGGTAGAAGCGTCGCATAAGATAGCCTCGTGATGTATATCCCATCCCCGGTACAGCCGCAGGGCGTTCCCCTACGATGCTCACAAGCTTGCCTTGAGATGCCAGATATTCCGCGGTATCTACAGCAGCGTATCCGCACCGGCATGCGTACGAACAGTTCGATTGTACACCGGTAAGGTCTCCTTCCACAGGCGCCGGTTTGGTCCCACATGTGTATCGGCAGTGGAAGCTGCACGTCCATATAACGACCCGGTCTCCCACATCCACTTTGCCTGTCATGACGTCGGCCATGCTCACTACATTCGGGCCGTGAATGCCGGGCATGTCCGGGACTTTTTCGGCAGCACCGACAGCGAGGACAACCGCGTCCGGTTTTTCCATTTCCACGGTGTCCGGTGTGACATTGCTATTCAAGAAGACCTTGACCCCCGCTTTGGGCAGTGCACGCTCGAAGTAACGAGGCAGGCGCTCCAACTCTTTCTTGGCCGGCGATTGGGAAGCTAGCCTGAACAGTCCTCCCAATCTGTCACTCTGCTCATATAAACTCACCTCATGGCCTCTCTTGGCGGCGACAAGAGCCGCTTCGCATCCGGCGGGTCCACCACCAACGACCATCACCTTTTTCTTCAGCGGAGCCTGCTCCAAACCATCAATAGGTTGCTCATTGGGCAGTCCTGCTGCCGGGTTCACGAGGCAGGTTGTGGGTGCAAGCATCCACAGGACATCAAAACATCCTTGGGCACACCAAATACAGGGAACGATGTCTTCCGTTCGGCCTTCCAACAGCTTGTTACCGTATTCGGGATCGGTGATGTGGGGTCTGCCTATGCAGATGAAATCGGCCTTGCCGCTGGAAAGGACAACGTCGGCCATGTCCTCGGAGATTCTCTTGGCGATCATCACCGGGATGTTCACGGCCTTCTTAATGCCCTCCGCCATGTAGACCCATGAACCCCGGGGAGACGCACATGTCTGATCGTGCAAATTGTGATCCGACTCACGAAGGCCGGCAGAGATGTTGATGGCATCCAGCCCTGCATTTTCAAACGCGACGGCAATTAATCGCGAGTCGATATGGGTTACACCGCCGGCAGGATGATAATCATCGCCATTGATCCGGGCTAGTACCGCGTAGTCCTCCCCGCACTGACTCTTGATCTCTTGAATGATTTCCGCGCAGAGCTTCAATCCGCCTTGCAGGCCTCCATACTCATCGGTCCGAACGTTCAAAACGGAAGAGAGAAAGGCGCTCAGCAAGTATCCGTGGGCACAATGCAATTCGACGCCGTCGAACCCGGCCTTCTTAGCCCTGAGAGCCGCCACCCCAAATTGTTTGATCATTTCCTTGCATTCGAACAACGTGAGAGCGCGAGGCTGGTCAGCATAAAGCACCTGAGTGCTGGCCGCGGCCGAGCACGAAACCGGCTGAGACCCGCAAATCGCTGAACTGGTCTGCCTCCCGGAATGCATTATCTGCAGGACAATCTTGGTCCCGTGCTTGTGCACTTCTTCGGTCACCTTCGCCAAGGACGGGATGTACTTGTCATCGGAAATTGCACAGTTCAGCACTGATCGGCCGATCGGATAATCAATGGCCGAGGCCTCTATGATGATCAAGCCCGCTCCACCTTTAGCTCTGAGACCGTAATAGTATGCCGCTCGATCTGTAAGGTGACCCTGGAACGTGTAGTTGGTACACATGGCGGGAATTACCAACCTGTTTTTGAGTTCCATTGAACCGATTCTACCGGGTTGAGCCAAAGACAATGGCTTTTCCGACATCACAAACCCCCTTGCGCTTTGAAAGTTACATGAAGCCTTGCCGGTATCCCGTTCAAGAGACCCGATCGCTCTTACATCAACCGAATTGCTTGCCCTACGGCGCCTCGAATTGCTTCTTAAGCTCCTTTCGCAAAACTTTCCCATAAAGGTTCTTGGGAAGATCAACCATGAAATGGAACTTCTTCGGACACTTGTAGCCTGCCACGCGCTGCTTGCAGAATTCACTCAATTCGTTCTCGGAAAGACGATGTCCTCCTCGAACCACAACGGCGGCCGTTACAATATCGCCCCAATATTTGTCCTTGACCCCAAACACAGCCACCTGGGCGACAGCCGGATGGGTCGCAATGATTTCCTCCACTTCGCGTGGAAACACATTCAACCCACCGGTAATGATTTTGTCGTGTTTACGGTCCACCAAAAAGAGATATCCACCTTCGTCCAGATATCCGATATCACCTGTGTGCAGCCATCCGCCTCGCAGCGCCTCTTCCGTCTTCTCGGGCTGGTTCCAGTATCCAGTCATGACGAGATCCGACCGGGTTACGACTTCCCCCGTCTCGTTCGGTCCAAGAAACCGGTCTTCATCGTCGACAATTTTCACTTGCACGCCCGAAAACTCTCTTCCTGCGGACGCAAGGCGTCTCTCTCGGTCAGGATCGTTCTTCCAGACGTGCTCTTCTTTGGGTAGGTGGGTGATGGAAATGATTGATTCAGCCTGACCGTAGGCTTGATCCAGTATCGGTCCAAACGATTCCAAGGTTTCCTTGATCCGCTCGACGGTCGTCGGCGCGCCGGCATACGTTATCCGTTTCAGGGAGCTGCGATCGCAGCGGGATCGGGATGGTTCATCCAATAGTGCGACCAGCATTGTGGGGACGACGGCAAGATCGGTAATTCTTGAATGTTCGATTTGCCGGCAAATCAAGGCCGGATCGAAGTGGCTGTGAAGGTAGCACGTAGCCCCTCTGGTAATGAAGGGCAGGATTCGAACGGAACCTGCATGACTCAGAGCTCCAGCCGTCAGGAAACTGTCTCCTTGCGATATGAGATAGACTTCCGAAAGCAGGAATTGGGCACAAGTGAGAATATTTCTGTGGGTCAGCATGATGCCCTTTGGAGTTCCCGTAGTGCCCGACGTGTACCAGAGATCTGAGACGTCATCCATGCAGACTTCGACGTTCGGTTCAGCATCCGAGCCTCTCCCCATGAAATCGTCGTAGTCTATTCCCGTCCCATTCTTTCCTTGTTGAATTACCCATGTCACTTCGTTGCCGATTTTCTCTGCAGTGCCCTCGAAGCCGAGGCCGTGAACCAGAACCCGCGCTCCGGAATCTTCGAGAACCTTCTTGATTTCAGAAGACGTGAGCCGGGCGTTGAGTCGAACCCAGACGAGGCCTGCTTTGTACAGGGCAAGATAGGACTCAAGGTAGGCAAGGCTGTTGTGGAAAAGGAGTCCGACATGCTCGCCCTTTTTCAGTCCCAGGCTCAGAAAGGCGTTTGCCAACCTGTTAATTCTGCGGTTGAGTTCCCGATATGTTATGGACCGATCGTCAATGACAAATGCAGTCCGATCCGGGAAATAGTGGGCACTCCTGGTGATGAGATATCCGGCATTCATTTGTTCCGCTCCCGAAGAAACTCACGAGGCTTTCAAAACGTGCACCGCCACGACTGCCGTCTCACCAGCCACATTGCCTCCGCCGTTCTCTGCCAGGCCAACGTTCGGCGCCGGATCGATCTGGCGCTCGCCCGCTTCCCCTCGCATTTGCCACACGATTTCCGCTATTTGAGCCGGGCCGGTGGCACCGGCCGGGTGTCCCTTGGCAGTTAGTCCGCCTGAGGTGTTGACGGGCATGTTCCCGTTAAACCATGTCTCCCGATTTTCGATCATCCTTCCGCTCTCGCCTGCACCGCAGAGCCCCAATTCCTCGTAAAGGTACAACTCAACTGGAGCAACTGCGTCATGAACTTCTGCAACCTGGATGTCTTTTGGTGTCACATCTGCCTCTCGGTACGCCTTCGCAGCAGTCCTCGCCACGATGGACGGCTCACCCTTTTCGGGATAGCCAAAACTTCCGAGCACACTAGATGCGATTCTCACCATTCTTTTCCCGGACCGTCGCGCCATCTCTTCGGTGCCCACAACCACGGCTGCAGCACCATCGCCGAGGGGGCAGGTCATAAGAAGTGTTATCGGATCTGCAATGACACGAGAGTTCAACACTTCTTCAACAGTCTTGGGATCACGATATTGCGCGTGAGGATTCAGTGCTCCATGTTCGTGATTTTTGACGGCAGTTAGAGCCAACTGCTCTCGAGTGAAACCGTATCTCTCCATGTGGGCACGCACGCGCATGGCATAGATCCCGGCAAACAGCATGCCCATCTTTCCTTCCCGATCCAAATCGCTTGAGGTGGAGAGCGCCTTCAAGCTTGCAGCCGTGCTACCGCAAAAGAGCTTTTCTACGCCAACTACAAGCGCCAGATCTGCCTGCCCCGCCGCTACTGCTTTGTGCGCCAGGTAAAAAGCGGTTGACCCGGAAGCGCAAGCGTTTTCCACATTTATAATAGGGATCCGAGACAAACCGGCTTCGCGCATCACAACTTGCCCTCGCACAGACTCCTGGCCCCCGATCAATCCGCCATAAGCATTCCCCACGAAGACGATGCCAATGTCGTGAGCATCAATGTTTGATTCACGAATCGCACTCCAGATAGGCTCATAGGCCAACTCCTGGAGACTCTTATCCAGGTGCTTCCCGAAGGGGGTCATCCAGACGCCCAAGACGTAGCTTTCACGCAATTCCCTTCTCCTTGTCCGTGCATCAGCTCAAAGGCCTGAATCGGTATCCGACGATGTCTCTCCCCTCTTCGTCTTTCCCTCGTTTTACGATCTTCAAAGCCATTCTCGAGCCAATGGCCAAGCTTGCCCCATCTTCGTAGTCCTCAAGCAACGAGAACACGCGCGTGCCCAAACCATCCAATTCGATGTAGCCTTGAGCGTGCGGCACTTCATATCCGGGTGGAGCAACCGTGGCCACTGCAAAGGTCTCCAGAATGCCTGTGTCAATCAAAGGCATCTGCCGAACGTTTTCATGCAGACACCGGGGACAATTTCTTCTGGCCGGAAAAAAGACCTCGCCGCAATCCTCACACTTTGTACCGAGCAGTTTCAGTTCGTTGATGCTGTTGCCCCATAAGCTCCCCGGGACCTCCGGTATCCAAATGGGCTTATCGAGAATCGAGTAAATGTATTGCGCGATCTCGTCCACTCGTGCGCCGGGCGGGAAGATCTTAGAAACTCCCATCGACAGGAGCGTGTCGTAATCTTCTTCCGGGATGATTCCTCCGATCACGATCCGGATATCTTCCGCATTGAGTGTTCTCAACTCATTGACCAGCTTACTCACCGCCGAAACATGCGCCCCAACCATGGAAGAAATCCCAATGACGTCCACATCTTCCTGAACAGCAGCCCTAGCCACCGCCGAAGGCTTCTGCCTCAGCCCGGTGTAGATGGCCTCCATACCGGCCTGACACAATCCTTGTGCCACCACGTATGCGCCACGATTGTGTCCATCCAGACCGATCTTGGCCAACAACACTCGAGGCTTTCGTCTCGCTGCCGTCAAAACCATGATGCCCCTTCCTCGTAATATCCCCAAACCCGGCCGAGAACCGTGCACATCTCGCTGATGGTGGCATAGGACCTTGCACAATCAATCAGGGCAGGGACTGTATTCCTTTCGCTCTTCACATCCTCTTCGAGTCTGCGGAGGCATTCCTGCACCCGTGCACTGTCGCGCTCGGACTTCAATCGGTACAATCTTTCTATCGAGCGTTCCTGGACCCCTTTCTCAACCTTGAAGCATTCAATGTGCAGATTCTCTCCTTCTTTGCGAAATTCGTTCAATCCGACAATGACGCGTTCTCCCGATTCGATCTCCTGTTGGTATTTGCCGGCTGCCTTCTGACAAAGCATCTGATAGAAACCCTCTTCGATGGCTTTCTGAGCGCCACCTTTTCCGTCGATTTTTTCGACGAGATTTAGGGCTTCCCTTTCTATTTCGCTGGTGAGGGATTCCACATAATACGAACCACCCAGTGGATCGACCGCATCGGCTATCCCCGTTTCGCGAGCAAGAATGTGTTGGGTCATGAGTGCAACATGTGCGGCTTCTTGAGAGGGTATGCAAACCGCTTCATCCATTGCATTGCAAGACAAGCTCTGAACGCCTCCCAGGATTGCCGATAGCGCCTCAATGGTAACTCGGACAATGTTGTTGAGTGGCTGCTGCGCGGTCATGGTATATCCTGTTGTATACACGCGTATAAAGCAGCTCTGACTTTCAGGCTTTCTCGCTCCGTAACGTCCCTTCAGCATTCGCGCCCACATCCGGCGGAAAGCCCTGTATTTGGCAACCTCTTCAAACAGGCTCATAGGCGCTGAGAGCTGACATTCCAGCGATGGAGCAAAATCATCGATGTCTAGGCCCCGTCCTATGGCTTCGTCGAAGTATGCCTTTGCATTAGACAGGGTAAAGGCAACTTCCTGAACAGCCGTAGCTCCGCCCTGCCTCATGTGCGAGCCACAAACAACAATAGGCGTGAAATTAGGATGATGTCGGGCGCAGTACTCGACCGCGTCAATGGAGAATTTCAGGGATGGAGTAGGCGGGAAAATGTACGCTCCCCGGGACACGTACTCCTTCAGAATATCATTTTGTAGAACGACATTGTATTGGGAAGCATCAACGCCTTGCTTTCCACCGAGAGCGAGAAAGAGTGCGAGCATGATGGGCCCGATGGCGTTTGCGGTGGTGAATATCTGGTGTGCTTCATTGAGGGGGAGGTCCGCAAAAATCTCTTCCATGTCTCGCAGGGAGTTAATGGAAACACCGGCTTTCCCCACTTCCCCGTCGGCGAGTTCATTATCCGATTCAAGACCCAATTGGGTAGGGAGATCCAGGGCCAAAGCCAGGGCCGTCTGCCCATTTTTCAGCAGGTATTTGAATCTCTCATTAGTGGCGTCAGGGTTTCCAAAACCCGCGTATTGCCCCATAATCCAATAACTTCCACGATACATGGACGAATGAATGCCGCGCGTAAAGGGAAATCGTCCCGGCTCTCCCAAATCCGTATCAGGATCAAAACCTATTCGTGAAAAGGAACTCTGGTCGTACAAATCATCCACCAAAATACCTGATTCAGAATAAAAGGAAGGTTTTCGTCGGCCACGGACTTTATAATCAGCCGCCAATAACTTTTCCCATTCCGTGTCTCTCATTTCATTTTCCTCGAAGGTCGCCAGCTCTCACAAACCGCCGCAAACAGACCCTCAGGCGTGTCGGAGGGATCTGACACGTCAAGAAGGGTTTCAATCTTTCTTATGCTCTCCTCTGACAGAGAAGCACATGCAGCATCTCGAAACTTCGCTAGTGTAGCGGACTGAGGGAGCGGATTCTCAGGTTCGCCTAGTGGATATTCAACCTTCCTTGCCAGGGTAGTACCCTGGATCGTATCGATTTCCACAACCGCTCCTCTTTGCCTCGGATAGCAATTATCTAGTTCAGAATCAGTCCTGACTTCCACTTTGTTCATAAATGCCTGGAGGACTGGATTGCAGAAATGCTTCTCATCGAAAGCGTCATAGCCGTTGTTGCCCATCACCGCTCTGGCTGCTAGAGCGTACGGTATGCTGAAATACGCGTCTTCTCTGCTCTTTACGTCGTGGATCTCTGTTTCAAGTGCGAGCTTGTAGGTGCCCACCCGGACCGCATCGATCTCGTCGTGCATTATGCGGTTTGCCTTCAAAATATCGTCGAACGCGTCGATGGATGGATGCAAATGCCTGCACCCGGGATACGCTTTCAAATAACTGCCGGCCATTGCATATTCGTGTCTCAGTGGTTGATCGACGGGTATTAATTGATGTTGTCCAAGGTACGTGGGATAAAAACCCTGCTCAAGAATTCGGGAATACCCTCTGTTTCCTACTGCCGCCATCATCGATGCCATAATCCCATTGCGGACCCCCCAAGATACCTGCAACGGCTGGGTTCCACCACTCCTGAAGGCCGCCATGAGTCCAGAACTGCCTAGAGCAGCGATGCAGAGAGCATTCTGCGCAGTGGCTATGTCGTGCCCCAACAGCACGGATGCAGTTGCGGCAGCACCAAAGGGCGCGGTAATGGCGGTAGGATGGAATCCGTTCCTGCTAAACAGAGGGTTGCCACCTCGGGCTAGCCTTACCATGACATCATAACCGGCAACTACAGCACTATCGACTCGTTCCCAACTTCTATCTTCCGCCAAGGCGACGACGGTTGGTATGACAACCGCCGCCGGATGGCACGCACCTTCTCGTGATCCGTCATCAAATACCGAACCATTGATCGCATACGCCCAAACCATGCCCGTGTCAGCAGGGGTTATCCTCTCGTCACCGCATCCCGGCCATACACAGCCGTTCCTGACTCTGGCACACAGAGCGACAAGGTTCTGGAAGGTTTGCTGCCTACACCCAATCATGGCACAAGCCAACGCATCCAAAACATGCTGCCGGACGGTGGCACGTTGCTCTTCCGGGAAGGATCGCTCACCAATTTGTAAGGCGAGGACCGCCAGGTAGTGAGCAACTTCTGTTTCCTGATCGACTCTCATAGGCGCAAGCCTCTACTTCTCATCGAAGATGCGAGAGAAGATGTACTTTTTCCCCGCATCTATATGGGATGCAAGCAATTCTCTTGTGGCCTCTACGTCCCTTATTCGGATGGCCTCAAATATCTCGTGGTGTTCCCCGACCACTTCCCGTGCACGCTCTGGGACCAAGCTTTCAATGCGGTGGCGCAGGTAGATCCGCTGATAAACCTCTCTAAAGTAGTCTGCCAGATATTGATTATTCGACATTTCTAGCATGCAGGCGTGATACTCTTGGTCCAGGATGAATCTGCCCCTGCTCACCTGCTCAACTACCGCCTTCTCGTATGCTATCTTTCTCCTCTCCAATTCTTGGAGTCTCTCCGGGGTCAGCCACCTAATGGCCTTTCCGATGCCACCCACCATAAATATCTTCATGATTTCATAGAGATTTTCCGCTTCATTTTGGGAGATTTTGTGGACTGTATACCCCTGATTTGGAACAAAATCCAAGAATCCCTCTCTGGCTAATATCGAAAGGGCCATGTGCACCGGCGTACGGCTCACGCCCAACTGACTAGCCAGAGCACTGAATATGAGCCTCTGTCCGGGCACAATTTCATAATTCACCATCATATCTCTGATGCTCTTGTAAACCTTCAGAGTGAGATTTTTTTCTGCAATTGAATGGTCGACCACATTTACGGGGGCCATTGGTTATGCTTCTTTCCTTGTGAATTGATACTTCTTGGGCACTGGGATCCCTAGCATATCTGCCAGATTGAGGCCAAACATGTTGGCCCGGTCTTGATCGGTAATGGGAGGATATCCCCAACCGCTTTGGAGTTCCTCGGATATTTCCAAGTTGAGAATGGCCATGACTGAATGGTCCGCGGGGGCTGCCGGCCAGTCCGTGCCAAAGACGAGCTTCTCACTTCCTCCGAGGATGTTCATGACTGCTCCCACCATGTGGGCCAGTTTCATGGGAGCATAATAAAAGGGGCCAAGCATCCCGCTCATACTGACATAAAGGTTTCGATGCTTCCATGCGAGCGCATTGAGTGTTTCGTGCTCCGGCCAACCAAAATGGTAAGCCACGATCTTGAGTTCCGGAAAGGCGAGACAAACGTTATCCAGCAGCATGGGATGACAGTATTCCGAGTGCCCGCCTACGGCAAACCCCGTATGTATGAAAACCGGTGCCCTCAATTCCAAACACTTTTCATAAAAAGGGAACATATCCGGATGGTTAAGAGGGCCGGAATCCTCCGGGGAGTAGATTTTTGTGCACTTGAATCCGTACTGGGTGTGGAGAATCTCAAGCTCTTTGATAGCGTTCTTCACTCCCCGAATGAGATGGGGGCCCACGTTGGAACAGCCGATTATCCGATCGGGGTGTTTCTCCATTGCCTCGATGGTGTGATAGTTGGTAGAGCAAGGGACCCCGTTGAAGGACAGAGGGAGGAAAGATTCTCGCACCATGCAGGCGACGTCGATGCCCGCTGTGTTCATCGCGTCGATCATCATCTCGAGCGACCAATCAGCAGGCTTTTCCCGTCTTTCTCTTGTAATCGGGTTGGTATTCCACCATCTTCCTGTCGGCGACTCCTGAGGTTTGCTGAAATATGCGCTTCCCGGATAGTAGCCCACGTGCTTGCGGAACTCCCAGGGCATGATATGGGCTTCACAGTCGAGGATGAAATATTCTGCTGCGGTGGGCATGCTACCGGACTCCTTCCTCTCTGAACAAGATTGTTTCGTGCGTGGAGGCATGTGGAACCGTTTCCTGAGCTGCATGCATTATGCCATGCAATCTGCCTTTATTGCCAAGTGTCTTTCCCTATCGAGACTTGTCCTTCCGGGCATCTCGCATGTGATTCGACACCGTTTTGTCGGCGATGAAATAATCTTCAAGGGTAGGCATGATCCGGACTTCCTCTTTCGGATACGACTGTTCTTTGCGTGGTGGTCCTCGGGACTCTTACGTGATTGCATGCACGATTACATGCAATGAATTTCGCTGTCAAGTTTTTTTCCGATTCCCTGAAAAAAAAACTCGGCGAGCATCCGTGACCACGTGGCACGTAGGTTGACAAATGGCGTTGTTGCCGTGTTTCAAGAAAATTTTGCGTTACCCAACCGCCTTTCGAAGGGCCTGCTCGCGCATCCGATGTTGCGCGTTATCGCCCTCTGCTGAACGCTCCCCTCCCCCAATTCCGAACCCACGGGGGGCCTGCCTGGGCGGCGTTCGGCATGACAGGAAGAACATGGCCATGGACATTCACGAATTGGGCTCTTACAGGGGATTTGACAGCGCAAGCGTTGTCGGTCACGGCATTGGATTGATGGTGGCCGATGTCAGCGCGGCCCAGCCTCAGGGGCAATTCAGCGCGTAGTGCCGGTTGAGGCATATCTGACCGGCATCGGCAACTGGAAGGCCATCTGGTTAGTACGCGACAGTGGAACCTGGGCTTTTACGTCATAGGGCGCTCGTCAAGGACCGAGAGCGGACCCGCCTCGACCAATTCTGGAATGACTCCGCTGTCAATCCAAAACAATGCCGTATTCGAAGCCGATCTCCGCATCTATGCGAAGGCCTGGGCCAAGCCAGGAGGGATCCGCGCTGGTACCAGCGTTTTCCGCCGCTTGGAGCGTCAGGCGAAGGGTTTCGTCCAGTGGGAGGCAAGCCCACTTCGCTCAGATCTTGGCGGCGGCCTTTGCATGAGGCCCATTCACAGCGCGTGGCTGGCCAAAGTCTGCACATTATGAGCCGGCGCAAATCCTCCAGGAGGGAGTTGTAGGCCAAAGGACATACGACCATGCCGTGGGAGGAAAAGGATGGCAACGAGCAGCCATTCCATGGGGGCCACCATGGGGGCCATTTTTGGAAGAAATCTTCTCAAAAAGGGAAAAAAGTTCCCAAAGACATTCATGCCCGAAATCGACAAGACCTGAAATTCGCAAGACAAAAGGCGTTTCAACTAACCCACTGAGAATATGTGCTATTCCTTTCACGCCGGCGACAGGGGTTCAAATCCCCTTGGGGACGCCAACGATATTAAGGACTTATGATTTAGCCCACCTGCCCTTCCTGCTGTTTTGTACGCGTGTTGTACGCATTTTTTCGAGTTCCGGCAGAGGCGGCTTTCCTCTGTCGGGATTTTTTCTTTGCGTTTCCTGTGACGAGGATCTCCGTATCGCCGTGATCAGAGGTCATGGCGTCTATGACTCTAATCAGCTCATCATCGCTGATCAGGCCGTATCCCTCGTGCACATTTCTGACTCTGGACGCATGGCCCATGATCGCTTTCTCAATCTCGGGGTGCATCCCTGACCTTCGTGCATTGGTCTTCCAGGTGTGGCGAAGGTCGTGAAAGCGAGGTGCAGGATCGAGGCCTTCCAGCTTGCTCAACTTTCGATTCCAACACCACCGGACTTCGTCTCGGTGGGTGACAGGCCTTCCGTTGTGAAGGAATACTCGGTCAGTTCCTATCGCTTGTACCTTCAAGGCCGTTTCCAGGAGGAACTGCAGCAAAACGTTCTCGGGCGCGGACCTGTTGCACTCCGCCACCTTGTTTCGATACGCCGCGTTCTGAAACGCAATCAACCGCTCCTCCACCCCATCCATACCGATTGCCCGACCTATGGCCAAGATCGGCTTGAAGAGGTTGAACTCCCGGTCGCCAAACTCTACCGAATCGGGCCGGGTGATCTCTTCGTACAACCGCTTCACCCTGGGAGCGTAGGTCATGGCCACCAGGAACAGCGCGTCGCGGATCTCCTGGAAATCGGGATTATTCGGGTTCACCTCCTTTTCTTTGATCTCCGGATCGAAGGAGCGCTGCATGGTAATCTGGACCGTTCGCGAAGCCAGTGTGTCCTCCAGACTCTCGAAAGAATTCCTGGCCGGACGTAATGATGAACGGGACCCACTCCGTCGCGCCCGTTTCAGGGTTTGTTGAAGCCTGCGGAACCGTCATCAGCAGCGTGTCACCTGCCATGTCCAAGGCAGGATGGATGATCTGCTTGTCGGTCAGATCGAGGAACCTGAGCGCCTCATTATCGAGGTCAGCCAAGGAGGCTATGTGGTCCTCGACTACCTTCTTGGATACGGTCAGTTTTTTCGCGATGCGTTTCACCGTGGCTTCCCGCTCAAGGGGGAGCATGTCCTTCACTCTGCGGAAGACTGGTTCCAACGTGGCAATCTTCCCTTCCAACTCCAACGCATCGTCAACCCGTGAAATCTGGAACTGGGTAGGTGCAAGGCTGCCGCGCAGGCGTTCGGTGAAATCTTCTGCGCTATGGTTGAGCACAAACTCGTTCGGGTCCTCCTGGCCAAGATCAACCACCCGGACCTCTTTCCCCATACCCTCCATTTCATAGGCGGTCTTTGTGGCCGAAGCATTGCCCGCAGAATCGCCGTCGAAGCAGACATAAATCCTGCGTACTCGGGAGCTTTGGAACAGGTCCCTGTTCCTGGCAACAGAAAACCCCTGCGTCCCGAACGTAGCCACGGCATTGGTGTATCCCCTATCTATCAGGGCCAGGGCGTCATACATGCCCTCGACCATGATGATCTCTTCCCGCCGTGGGTTCAAGTTGAAAGAACCCTCTCCGATGATCACGCGGTCATTACTCATTCGCAAGTGCCGCACCTCGTCGTTATCGTTGAGCGCCCGGCCGTACAAGCCGACCACCTGACCACTCATGCGAATGGGCACGATGGTCCGGTCTCTGAAAAAGTCTTTGCCGTGTTGATTCAGGAGACCGGCAGCGGAGATGATGTCTTTCTTGAATCCCTCTTTCTTGAGGGCCTTTATCAGGTCATCCTTGCTTTTCGCCATTCCCACCAGGTAGCGCTGAGCTGTTTCTCTGGAAATGCCTCGCGCCGTTACGTATGGCATGGCGGCATCCAGGTTTCGGGCGTAGAAGCGCGCTGCGGCCTGAAGGCATGATCGCACCTGAACGTACTGTTGTAGGTCTTCACTTGCGGGAAGAGGATCGACGCCGATCCGGTTTGCTATCAGGTTGACCGCGTCCGGAAAGGAAATCCGGTTTTCCGTCACCTGAACGAGATCCATTATGTTGCCGTGCATTCGGCACTCAGGGTCACTGCAATGACACGTCTGAGTTTCTGGGTCGAATCGGAGCGTGGTCGGGTCATTCCCATGGCCTCCGAAGCACCCCGTGATGCCCTCATTTTCATCAGCGAGCTTGTAACTGTGTGCAATGTCAATGATATCGACCGAGTCGATGATGTGGCTGATGTGTTCAACAATTTTCATGGGTACATTCTCCCGTATATCAATGAGATCCGCCGCCCCTCGCGTTGCCTAACACAACGGTGTTGAAGCGGCCTTGATGAAGACGAAGAAAGGGCTACCGAAAGAACCTCCTTGCCCTGGAGATTTCTTCCACCTTCCGGCTTCCAAGACGGGAGCGCTTTCGGATTTCTTACGCGGAGAACAAAAAAAGAGCGGGCCGAAACCCGCTCTTTGGATATTCGCGTGTGCGATCGCTACGGTGTTTCCGGGAGGAGCTCCTCTGCGAGATCGGGGTTCATCATCTTGAAAAGATTCCGAGCAGCCGCCCAAGCTCTCTTGACCCCAATACCCACTGAGCCGAGCTTCACTCCCAGTTCTTCCGAGATCTGCGGCTGGTTCATCCCCTCAATCAGCATCCGGAGGATGCGTGCGTGCTGGGGTGGAAGTGCCGCCAACAATTCTGGCATTCGGCGGGCAAGATCCTTGAACTCGACCAGTTCGTCCGGCCGAGGGTGCCGGGACCCCACATACCCCGCTACGAGTTCCTCCTCGGTGAAGGTCTCCGAGCCTTCCTCGTCTGTGTCAGGCTGGGCATGACCCCAGTCTTCGCGGAGCCGAACCTTCTCCCGGATAAGGTCGATGTGGCGGTTCCGGACAGCCGTTCTGAAATAGGACCTCATTCCGGCGTCAGTCCTTTGCCGGATCCTCTTCAGGGCGGCGGACCCATTCAGGACGAGATTCGTCATCACCTCGTGGGCGACTTCATCAGCCCCTACCCCGTCTCCAAGTGCCTTTTCGATTCCGGCTTGAATGACTTGGTGGGTTACCGTCGGAAGATAATTGTAGTAGAACTCTGCCCAGCCCTTATCGTAATCGCCGTTGAGAATAGCATCTGGGCCGGGTACCTCTGCGACAGCGGCTTGCCGTGCGACAGGCATTCCTCGCGCTCCTTTTCACGGAGCAACGGGGAAAGTTCTGTCACCACCGTCGCTGGTTGATGAAAAGCCTCTTGGACTCTATCTCAACTCATTTTATAACAGGGAGTCAGTCTGTTACCAATTCCCGCATGTCGAGTGCTGTGCGGCTATCAACTCTCAAGAGGCCGCTCTGTCCGTCATCGTGGGTGGCCGGCCCGCTCGCGGCCCGTTTCGAGAATCTCCTTCGTAAGTCATTTCGCCGAAGTGTCACTTTGCGGGACCGTTGCGAATGCCACGTCGCCGCCACCTTGTCAAGAAAATCATCGTGGGTTGCAAGGTCGCTTTCGGATTCAACCTCAGTCCATGACCTCAACCCCCGATGGCGCACGGTCCTCTCTCGTTCTGGGAGTCAGTATCCAGCATCTTCGTAATTGAGTGCAGGGCCAGTCCCTTCGTGCGCATCAGCTCAGCCATTTCGACCGCCTCACGGGTATTGCGGGCGAGCCGCTCCAGGTTACTCAGGACGTCCTTCGGCCGGGTCATTCTCGCAGAGTAGTCTTTAATTTTGGAATTGTTCTTCACAGAGTAGCCTCCCAGGCTTCCATCTTCTGCGGTGAGTCGTCTCGTGAGAAGAACGATGACCACCGCGAGGATCCTGGATGTGCAGTTGAAAGCGGAATTCTCCTGACCTGATGGGCCGTAGATTCAGTCGTCACGATATCGTTACAACTGCCTCAGACGGAGCCGCCCGGCTTTCAACATATGTTTATGCCTTGACGCTCTCCAAAATTGACCCGCTGCCGAGAGGAGCCGCAGACCTGACAGCGCCAAAGTGGTTACTGGTTCGCTTGCCACGTAGTCACGTCGTATTAGTATAGAAACAACTGCATCGATATCGATATGGTTGAGCATGGGACTCAAGAAGCAAACGACGCGGGCAGGCAATCCGAGGCTCAGAAGACCACAGGTCGAACCGTGTAGACATCCATGCGGCTGACAGCCTCTTAAACACCGCCTTCAGGATACAGGAAGACTTCCGGCGATAGCTTCAGGATCGCCAGATACTGCAACTGGACTGGATCGAGCGGCCTTCCCAGCATCCTTCCTCTGGCCATTTGGAGCACCAATATCGAGAGAAAATAGGTGGTCATCATGAACGATGTGGGGCGGGAGGTTTGCCTCTAATCCCACCCCAGGATCGTGGAGCTGTTTGCTTGAGCGACAACCTCATGGTTCGCTCCATGAGCCGCCACACAAGCAGCGAAAGCACGAGAACAAGCCCCCGGGCCTCAACGCGTTCCGGCAATTTGAGAAACAGGCTGTTGACGATTACGTCGTCCTTGAGGAATCCAAAGTTGCGTTCCACGTATCCTTGATCCTTATAGGCGGACAGGAGTTGCCGGGAGTCCTTCGCGGTCGGTTCATCCCGTAAGGTATTGCTGATGAGCACAAAGCAGCCGGCCTTTTGCTCTGCGTGTGCGATGGCAGCTTCATCCCGGTCAATCTCCAGGATGAGGCGATAGGTGGTACCAGCAATCTTTCGAGTCCCGTCGGCCTTGGGTCTTCCTTTGGCATATCGGATCTCCTCACGAACGTCGGCAACGAAGCGATGGAATTTGTCTTTGGGCAGACGCGCAACGGCAGCTTGGGCATCGAGAAGGCACGCACAGGTGATCTTCTTGTGTTCCGCCTGGATGGCGACCAATTGGGCCAGATCATCTTGCATGGCTTTATCCAGCTTCTTGGTCTTTTTGCGGTCAAGAGCATCGGAATGGACCACCAAGGCTCGATAGATACGTCTATACAACGTGACGGTGGTCTCGAAGCACCGATAAGACGCGGGTTTTCTGTTCTTGGTGGGGGGCTGGGTGGAGAGAGGACCGACATGATCCCATGCGCTTGCGGCTACTGAGCGCTCGATGGCTTGGATACATTGGGTGTAGGTCTCTGGAAGCCTGGTGACAAACCGACATCCTTTGCGCTCATCATGCACCTCCCTGAGCTGTCTACGTTGCCGGAAAATAACCCCTTTGTCGCGTCTTTTCTTGAGGGCTCCGAAAAACCACCCATGACAGACGCATGACCGTGCTGAACGTGAGTTCCACAAGTTCGACGGCACCTTTTTATAAACAATCGAGACTCTTGCCCTTTCGCCTCACCTTCGGAATGGAGACCGCGCGACACTTGCAATTCCATTTCGCGTGGTTTAGGCTCCTACAGTCTTCTGTTACCACCTGCTCGAACTTGAAACCTGGTTTGTATCGAGAGGTTTCCACTGAATGACTCACACGATCGGCCTCATGGAGTCATCCAGGCGACGTCCCATACTTGCCGGTTCGTTTCACCAAAAAGGTTCGGGCGCAGACACAAAAACGCCCAATATCAGGCTATGTTGGATCAGGTCCCTGTACCAACTCCCATGCCCCGGTTCTTGGGCCCAACGAATCATGAAAGTCGTCGGCTTCGGCCAACGCTCTGTGGCTTCGCCTCGGAGATGAGTATTAAGAGCGCCACGCTGCGCCATTCTGCGGAAGGGAGACACCATCTCCGCTCCGCACCTCCCCATCCGCACATCCGATAGCAGGTGCTTATGGCGACCACTTTCACAGGAAGCTCAAACGGCGGGGCGTCGCGGCCCGCCCTGCATCGCCTCGGAGGAACCGTCGGATGTGCCTGCGGAAGAGGTTAGCATATTTCGTTTTCGCTCTGGTTTTCTTCTCCGCGCAGCCGGGGTGGGCGACGGACCCCATTCGGATTGGCATGTCCATTTCCCTCTCGGGACACTACGCGTCGTTTGGTGCCACGGGGGCAGACGGACTTCGACTTTGGGCAAAGGAATGGAATGCCAAAGGTGGAATATTGGGACGGCCCATAGAACTCGTGATTCATGACGATGGAGGCAATCCCGAAAAGGCGATCGAAATCTATCGTGAGATGTTGTCAAGTGGCCGGTTTGATTTCGTTTTCGGTCCCTATTCCAGTCCTGTTTCGAAAGCCGTGGTTCCCTTGTTGGAGGAATACCGCTACCCGGCGGTGATGCCGATGACCACGGTTGAGAGTATTTGGGACGCGTCACCGAAGTATGTTTTTGGCGTGATGACCCCGGAGCGGCGCTGGACCAAAGCCCTCCTCACACTCATAGCCACCACCGGTGTCGATCGATTGGCCATCCTAGTGGACAAGGGCCTTCTTGAATTGGGCTCTCCAAAAGAAGCACGAAAATGGGCCGACAGATTTGGCCTTGAGATTGTCTTCCTCGATCTCCTCGACCAAGCGAAGTTGGCCGACCGACTCCGCGGGGCTCGCGAGGCTAACGCCCAAGCGCTCATCGTGTGGGGGTACTTCGACGATGCGGTGGCGGTCAGAAGGGCACTTGCCGACATGGGCTGGACCCCGAGAATATTCTTTTCCCAAGTCGGCTCGACCACTGCGGAATACGGCAAGGCTCTGGGTGATCTGGCGAACTACTCCCTGGGATGCGGCATTTGGGACCCTGAGATCGCTCGCTTGTTCCCGGGTGGAGTCCAATTCTTGGAAGCCTTTCGACAGGAATATCATCGCGACCCAGGACACCATGCAGCGTACGGGTATGCCGCGGGAGTAATCCTTGCGGAGGCCATATCACGCGCGGGGAGCGTTGACCGAGAGAAAGTCCGGGAAATGCTGTCCAACCTTGACATGGTCACTCCGATAGGGAGATACGGCGTGGATGAAAAAGGCGTTCAAATACGACAGCGTCCAATGATCTTCCAATGGCAGAATGGCCGCAAGCGAGTGGTATGGCCTGAGCCTCTGAGCAATGCTTCGCTCCAATTTCCTCCGGAAGCCCAGCCATGAGCACGTGGCGCAATCTCACCCTTCGCTTGGTAGCGCCGATCTTGGTGTTGATCACATTGTTCCGGCTGATACGCCACTTCTCGGTGGTCGACATGATCGGCTACGATGGCCGCCAACGGGCCGACGAGGACCTCAAGTCGTTTTCTCGTGAGATCTTTGGAGACTGCGATCACGGTTTTGAAGAACTTATGCAGTCGCGCAAGCTGGACGATCCCGTTGCCGCGCGGATCCGGCCGGCGCTCACTATGAGGGATCCTGCGGCCCATAATTCGGAGGAGTGGTCGGATGAACCTCTGGAATAGATTGGCATTTCTCGTATTCGCCCTCGCCTGCTTGACCACCGAGCCTGCGTGGGGGGCCGATCCCATACGGATTGGCGTATCCATTTCTCTCTCGGGACGCTACGCACTGATGGGAGGGATGTACGCGGACGGGCTCCGGCTTTGGGCCAAGCACCAAACCGCCAAAGGCGGCATACTGAGGAGACCGGTCGATCTCATCATTGACGATGACGGGAGCAAGCCCGAAACCGCTGTCAAGCTTTACCGCGAGATGTTGTCGAGCGGGCGGTTTGATTTTGTATTCGGCCCATACTCCAGCGTAATCTCCAAGGCCGTAGTACCATTGTTGGAAGAACACCGCTATCCTACTTTACTGCCCATAGCTTCCGACGAGAGCGTTTGGGATGCCGGTTCGCGCTATGTGTTCGGCGTAACCACACCTGAAAGGCATTGGAACAAGGCGATCTTCACGCTGATGACCGGCTGCAACATCAATCGATGTGGCATACTAGTGGACAAAGGGCTTCTGCAACTGGGAACGCCCCGGGACGCTCGCAAGTGGGCCGACCGTCTCGGCCTGGAGATCCTGTTGATGGAAGGGCTGGACATGGGTGACCTGAAGGGTCAGCTCCACCGGGTCCGCAACGCGGGTGCTCAAGCGGTCCTGATTTTGGGGTACTTCGACGACGCTGTCGCGGCAAGGAAAGCGCTCGCCGAAATCGACTGGACCCCAAGACTGTTCTTCTCGCAGGGTGCGCCGGCCCTTGAAGAGTACCATAAAGTCCTGGGAGACTTGGCGAATTACTCTGTGGCCTGTGGAGTGTGGGAGCCCGAACTCGGACGGTCTTATCCGGGCGGACTCGAATTCTTGGAGTCGTTTCGTCGAGACTACCGCCGCGAGCCTTCGTATCATGCAGCGCTTGGCTATGCCGCGGGGGTGATCCTTGCAGAGGCAATAACACGCGCCGAGGGCACGGATCGGGAAAAGGTGCGAGATATCCTGTCCAACCTCGACACGGTCACTCTGATCGGGAGATATTGTGTAGATGAAAAGGGAGATCAGGTGCGCCAGCGCCCGATTATCCTCCAGTGGCAGAACGGGCGCAAGCGAGTGATATGGCCTGGTCCGCTCAGCACTTCTCAACTCCAGTTTCCTCCAGGGACCGAGCCATGAACCTGTGGCGCAAGCTCACGGGAGTAGTCGGATGAACCTCTGGAATAGATTGTCATTTCTCGTATTGGCCCTCGCCTGGTTGACCGCAGCGCCTGCGTGGGGGGTCGATCCCATACGGGTTGGCGTTTCCATTGCCCTTTCGGGACGCTACGCTCCGATGGGCGGTATGTATGCCGACGGGCTCCGACTTTGGGCAAAGAAGCAAAACGCTAAGGGTGGCATTCTGGAGCGGCCGGTAGATCTCGTGATCCACGATGACTGCGGTGACCCGGAAAACGCCGTGAAGATGTATCGTGATATGTTGTCAAGCGGGCGGTTTGACTTCGTATTCGGCCCTTATTCGAGCGTCGTGTCCAAGGCCGTGGTTCCTGTGTTGGAGGAGTACCGTTATCCCACACTGCTGCCCATGGCCTCCAGCGAGAGTGTATGGGATGCCGGCCCGCGGTACGTATTTGGCGTCACCACACCGGAAAGGCGATGGACCAAGGCGGTCTTCACTCTGCTGGCCGGCTGCAACATCGATCGAATGGTCTTACTTGTGGACAAACCACTGTTGGAGTTGGGAACGCCACGAGACGCCCGGAAGTGGGCAGACAGGTTTGGCTTGAAGATCTTGTTGATGGAAAGCTTGTCTCTGAAAGACCTGAAGGATCAGCTCCAGAGGGCCCGCGATTCCGGCGCTCAAGCCCTTTTGACTTGGGGGTACTTCGATGACGCAGTCGCCGCACGAAAAGCGCTTGTCGAGATCGGCTGGACTCCGAGAGTGTTCTTCTCACAGGTTGCGCCTGCCCTCGAGGAATACCACAAGGTCCTGGGAGATCTGGCAAATTACTCCGTGGCCTGTGGCGTGTGGGAGCCAGAGATCGGTCATTCGTATCCGGGCGGAATGGTTTTTTGGAGTCGTTTCGTCGCGAATACAAGCGTGATCCCTCGTACCATGCAGCACTGGGCTATGCCGCCGGCGTGATCCTTGCCGAGGCTCTATCGCGTGCGGGAAGCACGGATCGGGAGAAGGTCCGAGTCATCTTGTCCAACCTCGACACGGTCACCTTGCTCGGGAGATACGGCGTAGATGAAAAGGGAGTTCAGGTGCGCCAGCGCCCGGTAATCTTCCAATGGCAAAATGGGCGCAAGCGAGTGATATGGCCGGAACCGCTCAGCACCGGTTCACTCCAATTTCCTCCGGAGACGGAGCCATGAGTATCTGGAGAAAGCTCACGTTTCGATTGGCAGCGCCGATCCTGTTGCTGACCACGTTGTTCTGGTTGGTGCTTCACTTCTTTGTGGTGGATATGATCGGCTTCTTTGGCAGCCAACGGGCTGAAGAAGACCTCAGATCGTTTTCGCGCGAAATCTTTGGAGGATGTAATCACGGCTTTGAAGAGCTTGTGCGATCGGGCAAGCTGGACGATGCCACAGCGGTTCGGATCCGCCAGGCGCTCACTATGGGCGACGTAGAGGATTACCTGTACAAGTTCAGGCTCCAGGGGATGATTTGCCAAGGCAAGGGGTCCGGCCGAAAGATCCTGATGGAGACCGACGGCGCAGAGGATCTGAGCCGGACGGTCTCCGACGACACGCCATCGAATGCCTTGATCAGCCGAACGGTCGCCGACAAGAGCTATTTCGCGTACGCGTTCGACTTTCAACCGTGGGGATGGCACATTTTGATTGCGCGCGACTCGGCTGCATATGGGTGGCTCGCCGACGAGGTGCGACGCCTGTACTGGTTGTCCGGAGCCCTGCTCGTCGTGATGGCAATCGGCCTGATCGTCTTGGAGAATCGGCTGCTGAGCCGGCCGGTGGAGCAGATTATCCGACAACTGCGCCAGGGAGAAGCGCCCACCTACCAGGGTGTGGAGGAACTCGAATTCCTGAGTACCAGCATTGCCGGGATGATGGGAACGCTCTCTGAACGAGAAGCACGCCTGCGAGAGAGCGAGAATCGATATCGCACTATATTCGAAACAACCGGAACCGCCGTCGCAATAAGCGAGGCCGATACCACACTGGCCATGGTCAACACACGATTTGAAGAAGATACGGGGTTCTCGAAACTCGAAATCGAAGGAAAGATGAACCTGACGCAATTCGTGGTAGACAACGATGTCGAACGCCTGAAAGCAATTCAGGAGATGGGATCGGCAGATCGCGATACCGCCCTAAGACCGTATGAACTCACAATGGTGAACGACCGAGGCAGTCATAAACACATGCTTCTGAATGCTGCCATCATACCCGGAAGCACACAGCGCATTATTTCGCTCATGGATATCACCGACCGCAAGCGCGAAGAGCTGGAGCGTCGCTTGGAGCGCGAAGCCCGCGCGGCGGAAGCTCTGCGGAAAAAGAACTTCGAGCTTGCACAAGAGGTCGAGGCACGCAAAAGGACCGAAGAATCCCTGCGAGCCAGTGAAGAGCGCTTCAGGGCAATATTTGAGACGGCAGAGGACTGCGTCTACATCAAGAATGCACGACTTGAATACACCCACGTAAATCCTGCGTGCGCCAAGCTGTTGGAAAGACCAGTCGGCGAGATCTTGGGAAAGACCGATGAGGCGCTGTCGCTGGACGCGAACTACACGGAGCGCGCCAAGAGTCTGGAGGTCAGGGTCCTTGAGGGAGAAGCATTCGAAACTGAGCATACGGTAACGTGGAAAGGCTGGCCCGTTTCATTGAATATCGTCAGGTTTCCCCTGAAGGACTCGTCTGGCCGAACATTTGGCATCTGTGGAATCGCACGCGACGTGAGTGACCGCAAGGCGGCGCAAGATGAGCACGTCACAGAGCCATCCTTGGGCTGCCGGTCTACCGTGATTCAGGAAACCAGAAGACAGGTGACTCTCGCGGCAGAGACCGACAGCACGGTCTTATTCCTCGGCGAGAGCGGCACAGGCAAAGACTATTGGGCCCGATTCCTCCACGACCATTCCCGTCGGTCCGGCAGCTCATTCCTGTCTATTAACTGTGCTGCACTACCACCGGAACTCGTCGAGTCTGAACTCTTCGGCCATGAGGCGGGGGCATTCACAGGGGCGAAAGGCCGCAAACGCGGTCTCCTGGAACTGGCTGAAGGTGGCACTCTTCTCCTTAACGAAATAGGCGAGATGCCATGGGCCTTGCAGTCCAAGCTCCTGACTTTCATGGATACCCAATCGATCACTCGCGTCGGAGGTGAGACCAGTATCTCGGTAGACGCGAGGATACTCGCCGCGACGAATCGCGACCTAGTTAAAGAGATTGAGCGGGAACGTTTTAGGCTCGACTTGTTCTACCGGTTGGCCGTCCTCACGATCACCGTTCCTCCTCTGAGGCAACGTGTGGACGACATCCCGGGCCTTGTGAGGGAGCTCCTTTCTCGAGTGGGCGAGCGCATGGGGCTCGTGACACTGCCCACGGTTGATTCCGCTGCTATGGACGCACTCGTCGAATATGATTGGCCTGGGAACATCAGAGAATTGCAGAATGTGCTGGAACGGGCGCTGATTCTCTGTGATCGCAACAGGATTACGGTACGCGACCTCGGTCTGGACAAGTTCGGCGCCCGACAGTCCGTTTCTGTTGGTGAAGCGCCGGCGGAAGCTCTCTCACCGCACGGCAACACTTTTGACGAGGCCGTCAACGAGACGAAACGACTGCTCATCGTCCGAGCGCTGGACCGCACTCGTGGTAGCGTGAAGGAGGCCGCCGCTTTGCTCGGCATGACACGCAATTCGATAGATCACCATATCCGACGCCTCGGCATTCGGAGGCCGTCATCCGACACGTAGTCGTCCAATTCCATTGCGCATTCGTCCACGCGATCTCGCTAAACACGTTTATGTCTCCGAAGCGAACCGAGCCACGACCGAGGTGGTGGCGCGCGAGCCCGAGGAGCCATTCGATCAAGTAACGGGTTCGCCTGCGGAGGGCAATTCGGCAAAAATTACGCACCGCGTCATTGCGAAACCATAACGAAGAATCTTTCAATATCTTGGCTTGTTACCTAGCCCAGAGCGCCTCCGTCATTGTTTTACCATAACGCGGGCAACCCCATCCCTCCCTTCTCTCGTCGTGCCTTCGGCAGAGATCGAACAAATCCACCCAGCATGTCGGTCGGTTAGCCGGTTATCGCCTTCCGCAGTTCCTCTGGCCTGGAAATTGCTCAGGCAAACGGCCGCACCCACCCAAAGCTTGGACACGGTAGAAGTCGCCGTGAGCCGGCGGCAAGGTGCGTCACATCAGCATTATCTGATCTGTCGCCGGCCGCAGCCTGTTGAAAGGTCAAGGGGCGCGTTGACATGTCATGCGGGAGGAATTCCATGATGTCCTTGAGAATCCGGAGATCATTTTGCGGCGCATCCAGTGCGATGCTTTGCGGAGTGATCATCGCCCTGGCCGTATCTACCGCCTGGACGGCCACCTGGACGCACAGGACCATCGGCCAGTACGAGTACTGGTACCTCAACGGTTCGGAAACGGCCAAGTTCCGGTACAACAACGACATCGGCCAGTGGTGGCACTACTCGACCTTCGGAACTGCCAAGTGGAACACCATC
>Ga0172371_10000256_pt1 | contig 79519 bp, 75 predicted proteins | sample Lak12m_FD_114543 | JGI IMG/M metagenome (GOLD analysis project Ga0172371, IMG submission 114543) | Freshwater microbial communities from Kabuno Bay, South-Kivu, Congo - kab_022012_12m | ecosystem: Environmental > Aquatic > Freshwater > Lake | place: Democratic Republic of the Congo: South-Kivu...
ACTCTTTTCGATTACCGCATTCATGGGGAATGGGCTAGTTATTTTGGGTGGACAATATCTACAGCCGGAGATGTAAATTGCGACGGATTGGATGATTTTCTGATTGGTGAACCGCATTATTTTCTGGGAATTCAAAACCAAGGGAGAGTCTATCTATTCAGTGGCGATAGTACAATGGTAGGTATTGATGATTGTGAACATAGTGCTATCAAACAAAATAACTTTCACCTAACCGGCAACTATCCCAATCCCTTTAATGATACCACTACCATCCGGTATTTGGTAGCGCTTAGAGGAATTTATTACCTTAAAATTTATAATATATTAGGACAACTCATTTATCAGAAAAAAGTAAATCATCAGGCATCCGGTCAGTACAATTTTACATGGAACGCAAAAGATACTCATGGTGAAGGAGTATCGTCAGGAATATACCTGGTTTCCATGATTCATGACGGACACCAGGGCAATCCTATTAAAATGTTGTTTTTAAAATAAAATAAGGAGGATGTCAGCATGCAACCCAGATATATCGGATCCTATCTGTTGATTCTATTTTTTATCGCTTTTCTGCCTGTTTACGGAATAGGTGATATGGTAGCAAATATTCACATCCTGAGAATATTTCAGGGAGAAGAAAAAAACGTTTACTTAGGAGCGTCTCCAGCAGCGCTGGGAGACATCGATCGAGATGGTTATGCTGATTTTGCTTTTGGAGTACCGGGAGCTGACAATGAAAGAGGGCGGGTGGATATCTATTTCGGTCATCCAAATCCTGATTCACTGAAAAAGAGAACAATAAATGGATCAGAGGAAACAGTATATTTTGGATATAATATAAAAAACATCGGCGATATTAATAGAGACAGTAAAGCCGACTTACTAATTGTTTCACATAATGCTACCCGCGATTATGAAATAGTACATGTATACACCGGTAATGATACTGGCTGGTTTGATTATACAAAATCCTACGTTGGAGAGGAAAAATACGACGGATTCGGATACGAGCTGGGTAGTGGAGATTTTAATGGAGATGGATTTAGTGACTTTTTAATAGGTGCACCTAAATTCGATCGCCAGAGGGGAAAAGTATATATCTATCTGGGCGGTGATACGATTGCCGATGAGCCGTATCTGACTTTTCAGGGCGACTCGTCCTTAGCCTGTTTCACCGGTAGTATCGCCGGGGTCGGAGATATCAATCATGACGGTTATGATGACTTTGTTGTTGGGGGACCATCAGGAGATCCAAATGGAATAATTAACGCCGGATATTTCAAACTTTATTTGGGTGGCATTGAGATTGATACTATCCCTGAGATAGAATTATCTGGCTACCGAGAATACCAAACGATAGGAAGTACTTTCTGTTCGGGATTTTTTAATGGAGATTCTGTAAGGGATTTTATTGTTGGGTCAGGAGGAGAAGCATATATGTACTTTGGCAAGAATGATTTAGATACTAATCCGGATCTTATATTTGGAACCCCGGAGGTTCCTTTAGGTTATTTGAGTTATGCCGGGGATATTAACAACGATGGTTATGACGACTTTTTATCCAGTAATCCATATTACGGTTATAATAACGGACTGGTAGATATTTATCTGGGCTCTCGAAATTTCGATACTCTGTATGACTATCGCATTTATGGTGAATGGGCTAGTTATTTTGGAAGATCATTATCTACTGCCGGAGATGTCAATGGTGACGGTCTGGATGAATTTCTTGTGAGTGAAAGTTATCTCCTTGGTATTCAAGGACAGGGTAGAGTCTATCTTTATAGCGGTGACAGCACACTGGTAGAGATTGATGGTCAGGAAAATAATTCCCAACCTGCATCTTTTAAGATCAATGGGAATTACCCCAATCCCTTCAATGATACAACAACCATCCGGTATTCTATTACTAACAGCGGAATTTATTACTTTAAGATTTACAATATTACGGGACAACTCATCTATCAGAAAAGAATCAATCACCAATCAGCCGGTCAATACCATTTAACCTGGAACGCAAAAGACACTCATGGTGAAGGAGTATCGTCTGGTTTATATTTTGTTACACTGATCCATGAAGGGTACAATAGCAATCCTATTAAAATGTTGTTGTTAAAATAAAAGTAGGAGGAACGAGTCATGAAACGTTTAGTTATTTTACTGATTTTTGTTTTTATCTTTGTTTCTGAATTTTGGTTTCTTCCGGTAAAAGCAGAGCAATTTCCGATTGGCGGTATGCCGGCATATTTTCACAGATCAGGTTATGACTATCCTGTCTATTCTTCTCAAATCAGCGACGTAAAGGAACTCGGCATAAATATTCTCTGGACGACAAACAAGAATATGCTGAACTGGGCAGCTGATTCCGGATTAAAAGTGATTTACTACGGCAATAACTGGAGCATGAAACCAAATAATTGGAATTATGGGCAGTATGCAATGTATAATTCTGATTTACAGATACCACAATTTTATACATTCTGTTCCTTTTCTCACACAACAGTGGTTGGAGAAGAAGAGCCAGATCCATGGCCTAATACTGAAAATGGTTATGCTTGGAAAGTCAGCGCATCTGAGCATTCTGCCGGCTGGGCGCAACGCGATTTAATCGTGAATTATCAACAGGATAACTGGTGGTGGGATATTACCTATAGTATCGATTATACTGCTAAATTCCGATTGAAGGTTGATTATAATGAAGATCCAATTCCCGTTGCAATATTATTCGCAGTTCGAAAGGAAGGTGTCAATGAAGAAATTCTTGCTCAACAGATGATTTTTGCAGATGATTTTAATAATCCAAATAGTTATCAGTATTTTGAATTGGATTTTACATTAGATACATCAAGTGTACCAAGTTCACAAGTTTCAAAGAAAATGACAGTCGCGAGTACCGCCAAGAAAAGTAGTGATTTACCGACGACCGATTTTCGTGTTTTTTGGTGTGGTAATGTCAATTTGTGGATTGACCAAGTAGAGATATATGATTATAAATCCGAGCCTCTGCTTTCCGGTAATTATGATAGCGATATCCAGTCTGATATTAATTCTCTTTCAACATATTCATCTACTTATAGAATTGATATCAGAGATGAACCGTGTGAAGATAATTATCCTATAGCCGTTTATATTAAATCATTTATTGAGAATTCAGGTCATAAAGGATTGACCGATACTTTACCGGAATATGCGGAAAATGAATGGACTCATGAGGCGCCTGATTACAAAACATACATAGATGAATACCATTATTATTTACAGCCTGAAGAATATCTTTTTAATCATTTGACCTATCAGTACCAGTGGTGAAGAACTCCGCGTTTAGATGGATTATTTGAGAACTTAAAAATCATTCGTGAAAAATCGCTTCAGAACAATAAGGATTTTTATTCGACAATATTAACATTCGGATGGAACGATTCCCAAATACAAGAAAAAATAGACTCCGGATACATTGATCCTGCTCCATATAGCATCATTTATGATGAAATGGAGCGAAAAATGAATGCTAGTGTCTTTGAGAACCTTGCGTATGGTGCAAAGGGATTTCATTATTGGAATATTTATCCGGGATTATACAGATGTCGTTCGGGAATAGTCAAAACGGCCGCCTGGTACTTTGCCAAAGAGATTAATGATAAAGTTCAAGCCCTGGCAGATCATTTGTTGAATATTAATTCAATAACCGCTTTTGCAACTTGGTTTAACGATATTCCTTTAAACTCTTTTGTTAAATCAGTAAGCAAAGATTCCATAGTTGTTGGAGTATTCGAGCATAAATCAACCGGACAGATATACTTTATGCTGGTAAATCCCCGCGGGTATGCTGGTGGAGAAAAGATATTTACAATTCAGTTAGATTGTCAGGGATATTCCACTGATGTCTGTGTCGAAGATATATTATCGTCTACTCCACCTTGGAATAACGACCCTAATCATCCATCTACTCGGATTTTGATGCTTAATCAAAGCAACCAATATATCATGACCGAATCTATCGATGCCGGCGAAGGGCGTTTATATCGTATAATTAATATTAATCCTTCAATACCTCAGAATTTTTCTGGTACCTGGTACAACAATCATCCTAAAATTTACTGGACAGCTAATATAGAACCTGATTTTGATCATTATGAAGTATATAAAAAAGTTAATTCCGGTAGTTGGTCATTAAAAACCACAACTGCAAATAACTACTATATTGATAATTCAGAGAATAAATATACGGGGGGAATTAAAAGAAGAGTGTATTATAAAGTACGGGCTGTAGATACTTCTGTAAGTTACTCAGGTTATACTACTGAGAAATCATTTGTTGTTAATGCTCCTCAACAAAGTAAGGGCGTGATTGGTGAACCAACATTATCAATTAATCCTGTTCCTTTGGAATATTGGTTACATCCTGCTTTTCCCAATCCATTTAATGCTACAACAACACTGAAATTAGATTTGCCGGAAAAAACTACTTTTTCGCTTATTATATACGATATTAAAGGATCAGAAGTATGGTCATTAAACAACAGACATGCAAATTCTTATTCTGCCGGCTATCATACAATTATTTGGAACGGTACTGATAATAACGGCTCCGTTTTGCCGACTGGTTTATACCTGATGGTTTTTAATTCATCAGATTATAAAATGAATCAGAAATTGGTTTTAGTAAAATAGACAACATGGCATTTTGATTAAGAAACCTATAACCATTGCGTGCACCTAACAGCCAGAGCTGTTCGATGAATTTGAGTTTTTCTGATTTTCTAAGGTTTATGAAAAGCAAAGGATTAGTACATTTGCATCTGGCTGTAGGTGACGCTTGTCCGTTATGGATAAAAGATGATTGATGATAAAACAGTATTAATTTTAGGTGCTGGAGCAAGTAAGCCTTATGGTTTTCCTCTTGGTGGAGAATTACGTGATGATGTCATAAAAATCAGCCAAGACAAGGTGGGTTTTGAATCTATAAAGATGCTACAAGGAACAGACTTTGAAATAGATTTTTTTGATTCATTTATTAATAATTTATCAAAATCTGACTTTTCTTCAGTTGATGCTTTTTTAGAAAATAGAGCTAATTGGGTTGAGGTTGGAAAACTATCCATTGCGTATAAACTAATACTTTATGAAAGGAATTTAAAATTATTCCCACCCAATCAGCCGAAAGACCACTGGTATGAGACCCTATGGCAAAAATTAAAAGCCCCATCATGGCAAAAATTCAAGCAAAATCAGCTAAATATAATTACGTTCAATTATGACCGCTCATTGGAGCATTATCTATCAACCATTCTAAACAATAATTATGATGTTTCTAAGAGTACTATCCTCAAATCTCTACCCATAATCCATGTTCATGGTGACCTTGGGCCTTTTAAAAATTATAGCATGCATTCCCCCGCGATTATAAAAGAGGCCGCCGACTCTATTAAAATTGTGCATGAAAGTGATAATTCCTCAGAAGAATTTCAAGTTGCCGATAAAATTTTAATGGGAGCAAAAAAAATTTTGTTCATAGGTTTTGGATATCATCCTCAAAATATGAGCAAGTTTAAAATGTTTAAATCTCCTATAAAATATGTCGATCGAACTGGAGCATACCATAAAGTTTTAGGCACGCATAAAGGCTTTAAAGCGAAGGCATGGGAAAGAATATGGGGGAAATATAATTTTTTTCATGCGGCAAAAGGACAAGGTGGAGGATCAATATCTGAATTTATATCGGAATGGCTGTAAAGCCATCCATAACAAGCGTCTTCAAGTGTGCGCGCAAACAGCGGCGCGCAATTAAGTCGCACCGTTATTCCTTGCTCATACCCAACGTCATGTAAATCCGATTTTTAATTTTCAAAAAATTCCCTATAGGATTTCTTCATTCTCGGCACGCCAGGGCGGATCAACGATGCAGAGAAATTTAAGATCGGTGTTTCCGGTATTTTGGAGGTGCTGGACTGAATTTGGCGGAATATAAATAACTTGTCCGGAGATGACCGGAGCAGTTTCTTTGTCAATGAACATCAATCCCTGGCCTTCCAGAATATAATAAACTTCTGAAGAACTTAATCGATGCGGCAGTGAAACCCGGCCAGGTTTGAGCCTGGCATGAGTCAGACTATAGCTGATTTTCAACTCCGGCGCGTTCGGCTTTAAAACTTCGCGAAGAAAGGTAGTGTCTTTGGCCAAGAATTCATTACAGGTGTTTAAATCTTTAATAAACATATAATGTTTTATTTTAACTTGGTTTTAATTTCGGCCAGTAATTTGATAGTCTCGAGTTTGGTGGCTTGGTCAACGTCCACAGTAATCGCTCTGATTTTTCCGTATCTTTTTCCGGAAATGAATTGCTCTTTATACATTTTATCAAGATCACTTCCGACGATCAAATCTTCAGCTTTGTCGCCGAAATAAAAAGAGACTTTATAAAAACCATCCCAGACCGAAACCCAGCAGATCGTCTTGGCTTTCTGAGTAACTTTGAAAAGCCACCGGTGACCGTCGTTATAAAAGCGCCATTCGTAATTAAACGAAGGGTAATCCTTTTGTATCAATCCGATAAATTTATCCCAGGTAGCTTTATTCTCGCCGAGACTACTGCGCAGGACAGTGTCATCCGGGAATACGTTTTCATCATCCAGACCGGGTTTTTCCATAATCTCTCCTTACTTAATTGATATTATTTCAGTCCTAACTTTTGGCCGCTTTCTAATAATGCAATTGATTCCAGGATACGCCGGGCCCGGGTCTTCTGCTGTTTAGCAATATTGATCCAACCGACGTATTGCTTTTGATAAGTCGGCGCTAATTGTTCGAAAAACGCGCAGGCTTTGGGATTTCCAACCAGAGCCGATTGAAATTCATCTGGCATTTCGTAGTCAATATGCGGATGCACTGATTTATCCCATTGGCCGCTGTGTTTGGCGGTTTCGATCTGCGCCAGACCGATTTTCGTCATTCGCCGTTCGCGAATAAGTTTGGCGATTCGTTTTTTATTGAGTTCTGACCAGATACTACCTTCGCGGCGGGGTGTAAATTTCCGGGCGTACTTTTGAGTGTCGATATTACGAATGATGCTGTCGATCCATCCAAAGCAGAGCGCTTCTTCAACTGCTGACTCATAATTGAGTGATGGTTGACCGGATCCTTTTTTGTAAAAGATCAGCCAGACACCCTCGGATTGGTTGCGGTTATGCGCTAACCAGTCGTGCCATTCTGCAGTGGTTATAAAATAAAATTCCGGCCCTTGGATTGTTTTGTTTGCCACATTTAATGCTAATGAAATGCACCTAAAAGCGCAAGTGATTTTTTAAAATAACGTCATTTCCCGCCGTTGGCGGGGTCATTCATAGTCATTGTCCGGCTATCGCCGGAGTCATTCCCCGCCGTTGGCGGGGTCATTAATGGTCATTAGCCGCTGACGCGGCGTCATTTATAGATTTGGAATTTGAATTTTGCAATTAGTATTGTTCTTTTCATATTCTTTCGCGTGTTTTGTGGGCAGAAATTCAATAGTCATTGTCCGACGACTGCCGGAGTCATTCCCCGCCGTTGGCGGGGTCATTCATAGTCATCCAATAGTAATTGGACTAATGAATCCCAAATAAGCAAATATTCTCTGTGATACTGCGTGTCTATTGCGTGGTATTCTGTATTGCCTTCTTCTTGCTCCGTCGCCAATCCACAACCGATTTGATGATCGTGATCGGTAACATGATATAGATAATGGCATTGATATATTGGTCACAGAGATTGCTAGGCCAGGGGAAAGGGTGAAAGACGAAAAAATCGGTCGCCCGCCCCCGTATCAGAACTTCGAGTACGTTGCCGGCCGTACCGATTATCAGACTGAGAATTATCGTCAGAATAATGACATTAAAGCGGGAACTCTTTTCCTTAACCAGATTGCGTGATAGTGAAATTCCCAGGATTGCGACCAGGCCAAGTCCCAGTATCGCCCAGATTTTTTGGTTAGTAATCTGGCCGAAAATGAAATGATAACCGGTGTTATAGGTGAGAAACCAGGATAAGAAGGGCAGGGCGGTGTCGACACTCTCCTGAAAGGGTAAGCGAAGGGTGGCGATACCTTTGGTCAGAAAATCGAAGCCCAGCAAACCGGCTCCTATCAGATAACCGATAAATAAGGGTTGGCGGTAGAATTTCATTTCAATAGTACTCCGAAATAAATATCGTATGGATCGGCTATTATTTCTTTTTGTTCCAGCGCCGCCATTTGAAGCTCTGGGTCCTGATTGGAAAAAAGCCGGCGTTGACCGAGCGAATGTCCTGAATCGAGATGAAAACTTCCGGCGAAATTTCACGCGCGATCTGGATCACTTCGTTAACACTTTTGCGTTGAACGATGGTATAGATAATGTGAACCTGTCCTTTGGCGCCATTGGCGTCGATTACGGTGGCGCCAAATCCGGCATCGCGTAGGCTCATTGTTAGAATATCCACAGTTTCAGAACTAATAATCCGGATAGCTTGCAATCCGAGTGCTAGTTTCTCTTCCAGTATGATGCCAATGAAATTACCAGAAGCAAATCCTAAACCGTAGGCGAAGAAACTGGCAAAGTTATTCAAACCCTGTCGCATGACCTGGGAAATGGCCAATAGCCAAATCGAAACTTCAAAAAAACCCAGTACGGAAGCAATCAGTTTATTACCTCTTGAAACCTGGATAATGCGAATCGTTCCGATCGAAACGTCTGTGATCCGGGCTAGGAAAATCAGAAGCGGGATTATGACCCATTGATAAAATGAAGAATCAAAAAAACTGGTTTCCATCAGAAAAATCAGCCTCTTATGATTATTAGTTGAAAAATATCGAACGGTAGAATCAGAATGTCGCTTTTAAGAAAATTAAACCAGTGTCGCATATGATTTTTAGGGTAGAATGTACCTCAATTCACTTTTACTGAACCTCATTACCGGCAATACCGGCCGGGAAGTTCAGACGGAAATTAATCACTCAATCGGTTTATTCAAAAGCATATCTGAATCTAGACAGGGAGGAATCTGCCGGCAGTATTTGCATGTCTGGGGTATTACTAAACCTAAAATCAGGACTTGATTCTTTTAATTTGGAAATTGCCTTGAAATTCGGCATATTTTCCGCCGTGAGAAAGTACATCATCAGTTTGTTTATTTTTTGGCTAGGATTAACTGAGTTATCGGTTGCGAAAGACTTGCCGAAACTACCGGATGGCTTACGTTATCGGCAAATTAGGAAAATTATTGCCAAAAATACCCGCTCAGGATTTAAAAGTGCTGAGAAATATTTCAATAAGGGTAAATATCCCTTAGCCGATCAATCTTATCTGGGTCTCATCAAGCAAGGAGAACCATTTTACGGCAACTGGGGACGAGCCAATGTAGCTCGTCAAAAAAAAGACTATTTATCTGCCGGAAAGCTATATTCCGAAGCCTTTCTGCTCAACGATTCGCTCGAAAGTTTCTTATACGATTATGCCATTTACTTGCAGGAAAACAGCCGCGATTGGGAATGGATCGAAAAGATCTGTACCCGGTTATACGATGTGACGAAAAAGGATGAAGCCCTTTCAATCTTGCTGGAAGCCGCAAATCGTCTGGATCGACGACCAGCCGCCCTGAAAAGTCTACAGGAATTGGCACACCGCTATTCCATCCGTGCCAATGTACAGGTATTTTACGCTTCACTATTGTATGAAATCGGGCAAAAGGCAACTGCCATAGAGATAGCTCGACAGGCCATCCCGATCACGCAAAATCCGTTTCATCTCAAATTGTTAGTTTTATTGCTGGCTCAGGAAGGCTATTTCGTTGAAAGTGCGCGGGCTTGCGAAAAGCTATCGAGTATTGCACCGCGTTCGGCGCAAACCCTGGAAGCCTGGGGCTTTCTTGAATCTCAACAGGGGCATTATCAAAATGCGGCTACCCATTATCGTAAGGCGCTCAATCGCGAATATCGGATGCCCACTCTTCTGGCACTGGCCCGGTTATATGCATTCTACCTTAATGATCTGAATAAAGCCATTTACTACGTCAAGGCAATTTTGAATCTAGACCGCAACAACTGCGATGCCCTTTATATCATGGCGGAAGTCAAACGCCGGCAGGGCAATATCGGCGCGGCTTTGAAATATTCGGAACGCCTCATGGATCTCCAACCGGAACATCCTCAGACCTATTACTACCATGGCAAACTATATATGCAAAATAAAGACTTTGCTAACGCCGTTCAATATCTGGAAAAGGCTGTGCTCTATAATCCTGATATCAAACGCTATCATCTGGTACTGGCGAAAGCTTATGCCGGAGCCGGTATGATTGACAAGGCCCGGGAAACTTATACAAATTACCTGAATGAACCGCTCAAGGACTTATGGCAGGAAGAAAATATGCTGAAAGGAACTCCGCCGCCGCCGCGCTAAAAGTGAGTTTCTCCCTTATCCTGATTCTCTTTATCAGTTTTAATAGTTGTTCCGACTGGTATCGCCATCAAATTCCGGAACCGGTTCTGCCGGATTACGAAGGTATCGAGCAGATGTATTGGAAAGTCTGGCAAATCATGTCACAGAATATTTTAAAACATAATCGTGAGAATAACTTTCGCTGGCGTTATATCAATTGTGAGGATGATTGGTTGATTCATCAGAATCCGACAATTCAGATGGCGCTCTTTGGTGTCTATGGTAGCTCGCAATTTCCGGTAATGCAATCGCTGGATAATTTTTATCGGGGTCAACGCTCGGACGGATTTATTTCACGGGTTTATAATTCCATGACCGGCGAATATCTGCATACTCCCGGTAGTTATGAACCGATGATAAATCCACCGCTTTTTACCTGGCCGGAGTTAAAATATTATCAACTGACCGGTGATAAGAAACGCCTGAAGAGATATTTTCCAATCTGGGAAAAGTATTTTACGTGGCTGGATAATTTCTGTCGTGCGAAAGGTGAAGCTTCGCCCTTATATTACAATACGCCTGAAGGTTCGCAGATGATAAATTCTCCACGAATTGGCAATGATCCGGGCGCATGGACGGATATGTCGTCCCAGATGGCTCTTTTTGCCGAGCAATTGGCTGAGATAGCCGGCATAGTAGGGGAGAATGCCCGGGTGACTTATTATCAAAACCGGTATCAAGACATCATAGAACAGATTCGCCAAAAACTCTGGAACGCGGATGATGCCTTCTTTTACGATCTGACCAGTACCGGCCAGCCGGTCAGAGTAAAATCGACCGCCGGATTCTGGCCGCTGATAGCCGGTGTTCCCACCGCTGAGGAAGCCCGGGAATTAATTAATCATTTGAAAGACAGTGATGAATTCAACCGGCATCATTTGTTTCCATCTCTGGCCGCCGATGAAGATGATTTTAAATCGAGCGGTTCATACTGGCGGGGCGGCGTCTGGAGTGCAGAAGATTATATGATTATTGAAGGATTGAAAAGATACGGCGAATATGAATTTGCCGCGACGGCCGCCTGGAACCATATCACGAACATGGAAAGGGTTTTCACTGGTTATATTACCGATACGACCTTGATCGATGAAAAATACCGGGCAAATTGTACCGGCACGGTTTGGGAACTGTACGCATCGGAAACTGATATTCCCGGGACGCGCTGGGATTCACGTTTTCTCTGTCGCCCGAACTATATTCCGAGTTCCGGGCACGGACCGGTGGCAATGCTGATTGAAAATGTTTTGGGTTTCACAGCCGATGCACCAAATGATCAGTTGATCTGGCGGCCCTGGCTATTAAATAAACATGGTATCCGTAATTTTAAATTCGGCAATAATTTAATTACTCTTAAGTGTGAAAAACGGGAGGCGAAAGAAGCGCCTCTGGTCATTAAGGGACTGACCAGTTCTCCTTTTCGTCTGACAATTATCCTCGGAGAAGATACAGTTACTATCCAACAACCGCGCGGCCGTATCAATATTAACCTGACAACCGCAGATTTTCGGCCGATTGTGAATGAATAACCTTTTTCGACCGATATTTCAGATTAAAAAATTCAGATTCAAGGAAAAAAAGATTTTCAGAAATACCAGCACTCGATCCGTAGCAACTTTAAACAGAATACCTGGACCGGGAGCGATTTCGTTATTATGGCCGGCATTTGTCCATAAAGTGGATTTCCACGATTTTTACCTGTCAATTCATGAACCGACCCAAGCGACTCAATGTCTATAAAATTAAAGGAGAATAAGAATATGCTGACAATTCCACCTGAAAAATTAATCGTGAGAAGTCACAATCTCTGGGAAAATCAGTGGCTGGTGCTGACCTGCGGCGATTTTAAAGCCGGACATTTTAATTTCATGACGGTTGCCTGGGGGAGTCTGGGAACGATGTGGGAATTACCATTTGCTCAGGTTGTGGTGCGGCCGACTCGTTATACTTACGAGTTCATGAATCAATACGATACATTTACACTTTGTGCCTTCCCACATGAATACCGGAAAAAATTATCACTGATCGGCTCGACTACCGGTCGCCAAACGGATAAGGTTAAAGCCAGCGGTTTGACGCCCTGTGAGGCTAAGGTGGTAGCCGCGCCGGTGTTCGCTGAAGCCGAGTTACAGATCGAATGTCACAAAATTTACTGGAGCGATCTGGAACCAGCCCATTTTTTGAAAGATGAGATCCATGATAATTATAAAGATCATGATTACCATCGGGTATTTTTCGGGGAAATCGTCGCGATCAGCGGAATGGCGAAATATTTGACCAGTATCTGAATTAAATAAAAGGAAAAGATCGTTTATGTCCATGCAAATTTCTGTTGTTATACGAACTGCCTTGATGTTGGTTTTTTCGAATTTGTTCATGACTTTTGCCTGGTATGGTCATCTGCGCAATCTGAGTCATAAAGTCTGGTACGTAGCCGCTTTAGTTAGTTGGGGAATCGCTCTTTTTGAATATTTGATTCAGGTGCCGGCCAATCGCTTGGGCTTTACCCAGTTATCCCTGGCACAGCTTAAAATCTTGCAGGAAGTGATTACCCTGTGCGTCTTCATCCCCTTTGCTATTATTTATATGAAACAACCGCTTAAAACGGATTATTTTTATGCCGGTCTCTGCATTCTGGGGGCGGTTTATTTTATTTTCCGATCCTGATTATAACGGAGCCGTCGTTGAAATAATGGTTTGGATTTATGATTGGATCTTTTTACGTTTTACCCAATGCAAAAATTATCGAAATCCATTTGCTGACAAGACAGTGAAAATTTCCGGAGTGATAAGTGAAAGTAATTGACGTTGCCAGTGTAATCCCGGTCGTTAAAAAATTGTGCATCGATGCCAATTACTACGTGGCGGCCGAGGTATTAGCCAAGGCGCAAACTTCATTAGCAAGCGAAGAGTCGTCGATCGGACGAGAAATCCTGCAGATAATGTTGAAAAATTACGAGTTGGCCGCTCAGTTACAAATGCCGCTTTGTCAGGATACCGGTGTCGTGGTCGTGTTCGTGGAACTTGGGCAGGATGTACATCTGACGGGTGGTGATTTCAACCAGGCAATCGATGAGGGTGTGCGGCAGGGTTATAGCGAAGGTTATCTGCGTAAAGCGATCGTAACCGATCCGGTCATCCAACGTAAGAATACCGGCGATAATACTCCGGCAATTATTTATACCGAAATTGTGCCGGGCGATGCGTTGAAAATTACCTTAGTCCCGAAAGGCGGCGGCTCCGAAAATATGTCAGAAGTGCGGATGATGAATATTTCAGTAGGTTTGGAAGGCGTCAAGGATTATATCGTCGACTGTGTCCGGCGCGCCGGTGGACGTCCCTGCCCGCCGGTGATTGTAGGCGTCGGTCTGGGAGGAAATCTTGAGCAAGCGGCCTTACTGGCTAAAAAAGCTTTGCTAAGACCGTTGGAAGCCAAAAATTTCGATCCATTCTGGGCGGAAATAGAACGGGAATTGCTGGAACGTATCAATCGTTTAGGAATCGGTCCGCAGGGATTAGGCGGGAGTACGACAGCCTGGGCGGTCAGTATTCTTCACCGGCCTTGTCATATCGCCTCCATGCCGGTGGCCGTCAATCTCGACTGTCATTGTCATCGGCATGAAACTGCCATTATCAGGTAGAATCACGATGTCTAAGATTCATAATTTGACCACACCGCTTAAGACTGAGGATCTGGAAAATCTTCAGATCGGCGATAAAGTACTGCTTTCCGGAAAAATTTACACCGCCCGGGATGCCGCGCATAAGCAATTGATAAAACTGTTGGAAAATAATCAGACTTTGCCGTTTAATATTCAGGGTGCAGTGATCTACTATGCCGGTCCTGCACCAGCCCGCCCCGGACGGCCGATTGGAGCTGTTGGACCGACCAGCTCCTATCGTATGGATAAATACACGCCGCCTCTATTGCAAGCCGGAATGAAAGCCATGATCGGGAAGGGTGAACGCGATCAAGCCGTAATTGATGCCTTGGTTATTCAGCGGGCGATATATTTAGTTACCGTTGGCGGTGCCGCAGTCGTAGCCGCTCAGGCGGTTAAAGCCGCACGTGTGATCGCATTTGAGGAATTAGGTCCGGAAGCGATCTATGAGCTGGAGATAGAGGATTTCCCGGTTTTTGTAGCTATCGATATTAACGGCAATAACCTGTTCGAAACAGGAGTTGCCCGTTACTGCCGGGAATAATTCTTTTCAGTCGAAATATCACTATACATTAGCTAGCATGCTCCTTATCTAAAGTAACTCAGGTAAATAATTTTGCCACTTGTTATTTCGCGATATATTATGCAAATTACGCCCGGTTTTTGAAAATGATCGCGGGGTGGAGCAGTTGGTAGCTCGTTGGGCTCATAACCCAAAGGTCACTGGTTCGAATCCAGTCCCCGCTACAAATTTAATCCCTATAGAAATATTCACGATTAGCGTGATTTTTTTCAGCGATTGTTCTTTGGATTCATAACCCAAAGGTCACTGGTTCTTCCGTAAGGAACTCCTGCCGGAGGAATCCAGTCCCCGCTACAAAGCCAAAGAATAATATAAATCCTTGAAGAAATAGCTTGGAAGGTTTGTGCTTTAGTTACTATATTTCGCCAACTATCGAAATGTTTGGAATTGAAATGGAGAAAACATGCGTGCGTACACCAAAATATTCAAGGCTCTTTCCGACGAGGGGCGTCTGCGGATCCTGAATCTGCTTTCAAGGAAATCACTCTGCGTTTGCGAAATTACTGAAGTTCTGCGACTGGCAACTTCGACGGTCTCAAAGCATCTCTCAATTTTGCGCGAGGCCGGTTTCATTATTGACGTAAAGGACGGCAAGTGGGTCAATTATTGTCTGGATGAATCAACCAACGAGATAGTGAAATCCGTGCGCGATTTAGTTGTCGAATGGCTATCGCAAAATAAAATCGCCAGACTGGATTTGGTGAAACTGAAAAATGTCGATCGTAACAATATCTGCGGGATAGCAAAATCATGAACTGGAAACAAGAGTACCAAAAACTGCTCTGGATTCTGGGTGCGTTTTTAATTATTTATAATTTGCCGATAGAAAATACCCATTTCATCGGCGCAATCAGTGAATCCCTGGCTTTGCTGAAGTGGTATGCCCGCGAACATGTTCTGCTATGCCTGGTGCCGGCCTTTTTCATCGCCGGGGTGATTTCGGTATTTGTCAATCAGGCCGCTGTGGTGAAATACTTCGGAGCAAAGGCGAAGAAATGGATTGCTTATTTAATCGCCTCGGTTTCCGGTACGATCTTGGCGGTTTGTTCCTGCACCGTATTGCCGTTGTTTTCCGGAATTTACCGGCGCGGAGCCGGATTGGGCCCGGCGATTGCCTTTCTGTATTCCGGCCCTGCCATTAATATCCTAGCAATTATTCTGACTGCCCGGATTCTGGGCGCCGAACTCGGGATTGCCCGTGTTATTGGAGCCGTTTTATTCAGTGTCGTAATCGGATTGATAATGCAATTAATCTACCGGAAAGAAGAGCATGAGAAATCCAATGGCCAGCTGGCAATGCCGGAACCGGAAGAAAAACGACCAATCTGGCATACCGCCTTTCATTTTTTCGTATTGGTCGCGATTCTGGTATTTGCCAATTGGGGCAAGCCGGATGGTTTCAATGGTCTCTGGTATCAGATCTGGTCGCATAAATGGTTAATCACCGGAATTCTTGGCTTGATGTTGGCACTGTCATTGATTTTTGTACTGCGAATTAAACCGCTATGGGTTTCTGCCTCGACTTTACCAATCATTGTTTTGGCGATATTTTTGCCGCATCAACCGTTGATTGTCTTCACGACTGGTGTCGTCCTCCTCAGTGCATTGACAGCCCTGTCACCCGGCGAACCGCAGGAATGGCTCAGCGCATCCTGGGGTTTTGCAAAACAGATTCTGCCGTTACTGGCGATTGGCGTGCTGATTGCCGGTTTCCTGCTGGGGGGGCCGCAAAACGGACAAGGTATTTTACCCAACCGCTGGATCAGTAGTTTGGTCGGTGGTAATTCGTTGTTTGCCAATTTCTTTGCCTCAATTGCCGGGGCATTTATGTATTTCGCTACACTGACCGAGGTGCCGATCGTCCAGGGATTAATTGCTAATGGGATGGGCAAAGGCCCGGCGCTGGCACTTTTACTGGCTGGTCCGGCGCTATCATTACCGAGTATGCTGGTCATTAAAAGCGTAATCGGCACACAGAAAACCGTCGTGTACGTCTCGCTGGTAGTCCTCATGGCGACGATTAGCGGTGTGATATTTGGTGGCTTATTTTAAATATTTGACGGACAGAATAACAAAATCTGTGAGATGCTTAAGATTACTAATAAAGTGATTGGAGAAATGAATAAGGGAAATACGAAATTCAATATGATTTTTGCGCTATTTTTGCACGGAAGGAGGTATTATGGATATTGACGGACTAATCCGAAAGGTCATTGGTTGTGCATATGAGGTTTATAATAAGATGGGATTTGGTTATCAGGAATCGGTCTATGAAAATTGTCTTAAAGTTGAATTCCGCAAACACGGTCTAAGAGCTGAATTTCAACGACCAATAAAAGTGAATTACGATGATGAAAATGTCGGAAATTTTGTAGCTGATATATTCGTAGAGAATGTACTCATCGTTGAATTGAAATCGATCGCCAATTTGAATAAAATTCATGAGGCTCAGCTTGTCAATTATCTCATCGCGACAGGAATAGATGACGGCCTTTTAATTAATTTTGGTGAGCAGGAAGTTGAGGTCAAACGTAAGTTCCGGATATACCAACCTGCTCATAATAAATAAGGTGTGCTAATAATAGTTTAATTTAAAAAACTGTCAATTATGTTATTATGTCCAAGAAAAAAATTTTAATTCTCTGCACCGGAAATTCCTGCCGCAGTCAGATGGCGGAGGCATTTCTAAAAAAGCTCGATCCGGATTTGGAAGTTTTTTCGGCCGGAACCTCTCCGGCCGAACGGGTTAATCCGTTTACGATTCGCGTTATGCAGGAAGTCGGACTCGACCTTTCTGCCAATAAGACCAAATCGGTCGAGAGATTTCTGAATCAGGATTTTGATTTCGTAATTACCGTGTGCGGCGGAGTGAAAGAGACCTGTCCGGTATTTTCCGGAAACGTCAGGGAGCGCCAGCATATTGGATTCGACGATCCGGCAGACGCGACCGGTTCCGATGCTGAAATCCTGGCGGTTTACCGGCGGGTGCGCGCTGAAATTCAAGTCGCTTGCCGGCAATTTTACGAAGATAATCTTCGTTCGCTAATGCAATTATAAATCGAAAGGAGTATCGATATGTTAAACGTCATCATATTAGGCTCGGGTTGCCCCAATTGCCGCCGGCTCGAACAACTCTGTCGCGATGTGGCGAAAGAAAATAATTTAGATATGAGTCTGGAAAAGATTACCGATTTAACCAAATTTGCCGACTACGGGATTATGTTTACCCCGGGACTGGTCCTCAACGGTAAAGTCGTCTCTTCCGGCAAGATCCCGACCAAGGAAACCCTGACGCACTGGATGATGGATTCCAGTCAGCAACCATAATAATGCAATTACTTAATTTGGAGTTCAAGATGATTAAAAGGTCTCCGGTTACCCTGACTTTTTTGTTAATCCTAATTTTTAGCTGTTCCAAAAAGGCTGAGAGCAATCCACCCGAAGAGGTGCAAATCAAACCGGCCACCCCAATTGTGACTTTTATCGAACTTGGCTCGGTCAACTGTATTCCCTGTAAACAAATGCAGCCTGTAATGAAGACCATCGAACAAAAATATGCCGGTAAGGTCAAGGTTATTTTCTATGATGTCTGGACTCCGGCTGGCCAGCCGTACGCTAAGCAATACAAAATACGGGTCATACCAACCCAGGTTTTCCTGGACGAAAACAGTAAGGAATTTTTTCGGCATGAAGGATTTTTTCCCTTGGTGGAAATCGAAAAACTGCTGAAAGGAAAAGGCATTCAATGATCGGGTCACTATTTAACAATTTGTCGCAAGCTCTGAATGCCTCTCCAATAATCGCATTAATGGTGGCACTCGTCTGGGGAATTTTGAGCATTATACTCAGCCCCTGTCATCTTTCCAGCATCCCGCTGATCATTGGTTTTATCAACGGCCAGGGGCAGGTAACTACCCGCCGAGCATTCCAACTATCCCTGTTTTTCGCGGTCGGGATTCTGATTACGATTGCCCTAATCGGCATCGCGACCGGTTTAATGGGACGTATGCTGGGCGATATCGGGCGTTTCGGTAATTACTTCGTCGCCGTTATTTTCTTACTGGTAGGATTTTACCTGATGGACATTATCCCGCTGAATTTTATCCAACCGCCCGATCCGGCCAGGGTAAAGAAACGTGGTTTGTCGGCTGCCTTCATCCTGGGGCTGGTATTTGGCATCGCGCTTGGGCCGTGCACCTTTGCGTACATGGCGCCGATACTAGCGATCGTCCTGAATACTGCCGGAACGCGTCTGCTGTTCGGAATTTTACTGTTGTTGCTTTATGGCGTTGGACACTGTTCGGTAATCGTCTGTGCTGGGACATTTACGGAAATCCTGCAAAAATACCTCAACTGGAGTGCCGAATCCAAAGGCGCATTATGGCTGAAGAAAATCTGTGGTCTGCTCGTCATTCTCGGCGGAATTTATCTGATATTCAAATAAGGAGGGCTTATGTCGACTGAAAAACATCTGAATGTCTTTGAAAAATACCTTACGCTGTGGGTTTTACTTTGCATCGCTGGCGGAATCCTGCTTGGTAAAGTCGCACCCGGCATTGCCATTAAATTAGACGCGATGTCACTCTACCAGGTGTCGATCCCGATTGCGATCTGCCTGTTTTTCATGATGTATCCGATCATGGTGAAGATCGACTTCGCCGAGGTGGTTAAAGCCGCCAAGACGCCAAAGCCGGTCGCCATGACGCTGGTTGTCAATTGGGCGATCAAACCCTTTACCATGTACCTGTTTGCGTATCTATTTCTGGGAGTACTTTTCCGCAAATTCCTGCCGGGAACGGAGGTTATCAAAACCGGCCAGGAAGTCGAACTCTGGCGCAGTTACATCTCCGGGGCGATTCTGCTCGGGATTGCACCCTGCACGGCCATGGTGCTAATGTGGAGTTACTTGGCGAAAGGCAATGACGGATTGACACTGGTGATGGTGGCGATCAATTCCCTAACGATGCTCTTTTTCTATGCGCCGCTCGGTGGATTCCTGCTGGGCGTGAATGCTATGCCGATTCCTTGGCAGACGATTTTATTGTCAGTTGGCATCTATGTGGCTCTCCCGCTGATCGCCGGCTACTTTTCCCGCAAATGGATCATTCAATCCAGAGGATTGAATTGGTTCAACGAAAAATTCGTCCACTTTCTCACGCCAGTCAGCACCGTGGCGCTACTGGTGACGCTGATTCTGCTATTCTCTTTCAAAGGTGAGATTATTGTCAAAAATCCCCTGACAATCTTCTGGATCGCGATTCCCCTTTTCATTCAGACAATTTTCATTTACAGTATCGGTTACTTTCTGTTTTCCCGCTGGCTGAAGCTGTCTTACAAAGACGCCGCTCCGGCCGCAATGATCGGCGCGTCCAATCATTTCGAAGTGGCAATTGCCACGGCGACGATGCTCTTCGGGCTTTCATCCGGGGCGGCCCTGGCGACGGTCGTCGGCGTCCTGATTGAAGTCCCGGTCATGCTGATGCTGGTCGCAATCAGCAAAAGGTATCGATATCTTTTTAAACCATAATCTCTATTCGGGCAATTCATGAATTGCCCCGACAATCATTATTCCTTTTGCGATATTCAAATCGAAACACGGCACGCCGTGCCGCTGCAATCAATCTGTCGTGATAAGAAATCAGCGACGCAAGGTGGTGCGTCTTTACATCTTCTTCGCGACCTGATACCGAATGATGGTCTTGTATTTTTCGGGATTGCCTTTGCCGAACATGCCGGGTCCTTTGAGATATTCTTCCTCGTGTGGACCGACGATCGTGTAACCATTTTTCTCGATATATTCCATCAGTTTCTTAATGGTCGATGGTTCGGTGCTGTACGGACCGACATGCAGGATTTCAGCCACGGCACCATACTGCCAAACTTCTATTTTTAAACCGGTTGGTATCTCCTTTAGTCCGGTCAGTGCATTGACATCGTCCGGAAGTGGTAAAGCCCATAATCCGATCCATTGATCTTTGGATTGGTCGAACTGCGCGATCCAGCGGGCGCGCGGTGCGGCCGGCTGGACGTTCTTATGATGCTTCTTCAGGGCATAAAAGCTCTTGAATAAATCTTTCATAACCGCTCCGGCTTGGTTCGGGTCACCTTTCGATTCGATAACCAGCATGTTCTGATCGGGCTTGACGTTGATCTGTGGTTCGAGCAGTTTATCGTACTCGGACAAATCCCGCCGGCAGGCATTCATCCCGATCAGCAGGATCACACCCATCGTAAAAAGCATTAGTTTACGCATAATTCCTCCTTATTTTTATCGCTGAGGACGCAGAGAAATTTTTTATGTTCAAATTTTAAAATATCTCCGCGTTCTCGGCGATCTCAGCGGTTTATTCCATTCTCAAAAGGCGACGTCAAGATAGATCGAAATAATGTATACAAACAGTGTGGCATGCACAAGCGGTAAGGCTTTTAGCGCCGAGACTGGCGTTTTTTTAATGAGCATAATCAGGTTGCCGATAATCAGCAAACCAAATCCGATCGCGAAACCAATGCGGGCGATTAGGCCGAGTCGGCTAAGGAAAATAATCGCCGTTACAAAATGCGTCAAAGTAAAACCGGCAATCCACCACAGCGTACCTTTAATACCGTAAAGCGTGGTAATCGTGTTTACCTTCCGGGCTTCGTCGTTTTTAATATCGACCAGGTCGTTGACGCCGAGATGGACGAGGGCGAACGGATAAAAGAACAGGAAATAAAGTAAAGTCGTCCGATCGAAATATCCATACGCGAGATAACCGACGACCGGAAAAAGCGCAAAGTCCATGCGCCCAAAAATCTGCGCCCAGGGAAATTTCTCACTCCGCTTTTTTAGATTGTAAAACGATTCCAGCCCATAAGTGATCGGCATAAAAAGATAGACATACCAGCGATGCGGCGACGGTAAAAGGGCAATCAGCACGATCGTGATCGCCAGGAGAATGCCATTGAATATGAGAGCCTGACGATATTTTATTTGCCCGGACGGGAGCGGTCGATCGCCAAACGGCCGCCAATAGCGCGTAAGTTTATCGCGTTCGACATCTTTTTCATCAATTTTGTGATCGAGGATGTCGTTCCAGACCATGCCGGTCTCAAAACCGAACAGTCCGATCAATCCGGCCAGAATTAGAGTTCTCCAGGAAAAACCACCGTAATTTTGAAAAGCCAACGCCAGTCCTGAGATAAAAAACAATGGCCAGATCGGCGCAAAATGGGCGCGGGTCAGATCAAGATAAGACTTAACTATTGATTTGGATGCGGTCATTTAATCCCCCAACTAATTGCTGAAAAATACGTCTATTTGATCACAAAATCCAAGTCAAATGAACCCGGATTTTGTGCAGATTTAAATGAATAAGTCGCTGAAACGGGCGACCGGACGTTTTTTCCAGTTGCCCTGATGATAAGCATAACTAACCAGGAGCGGCATTGTCAACGTGGCTTCACCGTAAACCATCTGTTCGTATTTGGTATCGACTTTGCCCCACGAACTGGCTTCCTTAAGCGTCGAACCGGAGAGGCCGCCATCACGTTCATCGGCCACGGTCAACTGCACGGCGTACTTGTGCATCGGTTTTTCGATACCGAGTACGTCGGTAGCTACGACGACGTCCTGAGTAAAATTTTTAGGAACGCCGCCGCCGATCATCAGGATTCCGGTCTCTTGCGCGGCGACTTTTATTTTGGTCAATTCGAGAAAATCGCGGGCGGAATCGATGGTCAGCACAGTACCCTGACGATTCCATTGATGATGAATCAATCCAAAACCGGCCGAACAATCCGAAAAAGCCGGTACGAAAATCGGAACCCCTTTTTTGTAAGCCGAATAAACTACGGATTTTTCGGTTTTGAGACCGACTTTATCCAAATATTTACCCATTTCCCCAATAAACTCACGCGACGAAAAGGGACGCGGTGGTAGAGAATTAGCTATTTCAGCTACGGTCATGTCACAAACGCGTAATTCATCTTCATCAATGTAAGTGTCATAAATGCGGTCGATGGCCAGCTCGCGTAATTCATTATCGTTACTGAAAGAAGTGCCGATATAATGTTTGTAGCCAAGCGCCTCCAAGAAATCCTGATCGACAATCAGGGCGCCGGTCGAAACAATGGCATCTACCATGTTATTTTCGACCATATCGGCTACTACGTCTTTTAAGCCGGCGCTGAAAATCGAACCCGCTAAAGTCAGAATGACCTTGCATTTTTCGTCTTTTAGCATGCGGTCATAAATATCAGCCGCGATTGCCAAGTTGCGGGCTTGAAAGGCCATGTCATTATAAGCCGTAAGAATGGGGCGGGCGTCGAATGATTTGATATCGATGTGTTTAATCACCTTTTTCAGATAATCACTTTTTTTCATTGCAGTGACTCCTTAGAGTAAATCATACTTAAGGTTCGATAAATTAATTTGGCCGCCAGAAAATCCGGAGCTTTATCGGCCGGATTTGGTAATAGTTCGTCAACATCCAGACCGACGATCCGCTTTTTCTTAATGACGTGGGCGATGATATTGATAACGTCATACCAGCCCAGGCCACCCGGTTCAGGCGTGCCGGTTGAGGGAAAAACCGCCGGATCGAAAACATCCAGATCGATTGTCAAGTAGACATTGTCGGTCAGGTTATTTGTAATTTTTTTATAGATTTCCGGAGAATTATGGAATTCATGGGCGAAAACAACCCGCTTTTTATCAAGGTATGGTAATTCACTGACATCCATACTCCGAATTCCGACCTGCATTATTGGGCAGATTTCACGGATACGCGCCATGACGCAGGCATGGTTATAACGACTGTGCTCATATTCGTCGCGCAGATCGGAATGAGCATCGAGTTGCAATACCGATAGGTTCGGGAAATGGTGGGCGTGCGCCTGAACCAATCCAACTGAGATCGTATGTTCTCCACCGATGCCGACTACGAATTTACCATCAGTCAATAACTGGCTGGTTTTTTGGGTACTTTTTAGCACTAAATCCTCGGGTTTCTGAGGACATTCGAGAGGTTGGAGGGTGGTAATACCTTGTCGAAAGACTTCATAGTCAGTTTCAATGTCGTAGAGTTCCATATTGGTGGAAGCGGCCAGCAGAGCTTCCGGTCCCTGAGCAGTGCCTTTCTGCCAGGTGACAGTGCCGTCATAAGGAATCGGTAAAATAGCAATTCGCGAAGGCGGGTACTGAGCATATTCCGGCTCGAGTGCGCCGAATGCTCCGGGTGCAAGGGAAGTCGGCATAGTTGATGTCAGACTATGAATGTTGCGGAAAATCTTCACCGCGCTCCTTAACATACCATTTAGGAGATCGGCTTTTAAAATAATCGATGATATAATCCCGTGCCATATCCACGTCGAATGATTTGCACGAAAACAAATCGACGAATACGAATTTCTTTTTAGGATAGGTGTGCAGGGAGATGTGGCTTTCGGCGATGATTACTACTCCCGTGATGCCTTCATCACCGGGAAAACGCCCTTCGTACCGGAAGACGTACGGTTGGGTAATTTTGGTCATGCCTATTTTGGGGGGGAGTTCGTTTAAAAGCTTGAAGCAAGCTTCGAGACTGTCTAATACCGCTGAATCACAGTCATTCAAATCCAGCATTAAGTGGGGGCCATAGCCGTACTTGGTTTCTGCCATTTCGCATAAACCCTCCATTAATGAGTTAATCACAACACACAGTTCAAACCGACATCGGGCATCGTTTTGAAGGCTGTAAAAAAACGCGCTATTATACGTTATTTTTTTAATATTTCAAATAAAAAATAATCCGGCAGACGCTCCGATTAATTTCGACGGAGAAATGACTGGAAAAAATTTGATAGACAGCACATTTTAGCTCTTGACATTAAGACCTGAAAATCGTAAACTGGAAACGTATGAAACAAAATCCGTTTCCAATGAGTGAAGAGACCAAAACCAAACTGGCGCCGGCTATCGCCTATGCCCGCCAGTTTATCCTGGCTAACGGCGCTCGCACACTGAACCTTGATCAACTGGCGAGCGATCTGCACATCGCCAAGAAAACTCTTTATAAAGAGTTTCCGACCAAGGAAAAATTTATCGAGTATGTGCTGTTTGATATTTACCACGAACTTTTTGCCGAAAGTCGCGCCGTGCAATTGGATCCCAAAGATCCGCTCAGATGTTTTTACGAATTGATGAATGTGCTATTCCGCCACTTTTCACGCTTCAATTCGAGAACCGTTCTGGATGTTAAACTTTTTTTCCCAAAGGTCTGGGAAGAAGTCAAGCAATTTGAACAGGAAATCATCAACCGCATTCTGGATTCTTTTCAAAAAGCGGATGCTATGAACATGTTAAGGAAAAAGTTCGACTTGAAATTCACGGCTGATTTTATTTATAAAATGCTTGAGAATACCTTTCAGCCGGAAATTTTAATCGACGCGCCCTACTCGATCGCCGAAATGATCAAGTTGGTTGTCGATATAATCATGAATGGAATCATGGATAAACAATTCACCTTTAATTTTTCGGATGATAAATGATACGCAGAATAATAGAATTCGATCTGAGATACCCACGAACTATCATTGCCGCCTGTATATTACTGACGTTGCTGATGGGCTGGAGCATTCCCTGCATTCAATTGCAACCGGACGTCAAGGCCCTGATGCCGCAGGATTTCGAAATCATTAATGCTATGAAGCAGATGGAAGATACGTTTGGCGGCAACGATCTGGTCGTGGTCTCGGTTACCGCGGAGAATATCTTCGCACCGGCAACCCTTGAGAAAATCGAAGCTATGACAGCCGAAATCGAAATGCTGGCAACGGTTGACCAGGTCGTCTCGATTACGAATGTCCCGGACGTTGTGGGCACTGCCGACGGTTTTGAAGTACGCGAACTGATTGAGGAATTACCGACGACTGCGGCCCAAATTGATTCGCTCAAAAAGCGCATTGTTGACAATCGCATGATCTACGGGACACTCGTTTCGACGGATTTCCAGAAGGCGGGCATTATCGCTTATCTGGATGTCGCCGGACATGAGAATACCGACGACGAAATTTATGATACTTTTATGGCGGTCAAGCATAAATACGAAGGCCCAGAGCAGATTCACATGGCCGGATTGCCTTTGACCCGCCAGGAAGTATCCGCCACGATGACTTCGGATGTCAAGTTACTTTTTCCGTACGGGATAATTCTGATGATCCTGTTGCTGGTTTTTACATTTCACAGCTGGACGGGGGCGTTTTTACCTTTTACGGTTGTAATAATGTCGATCGTGTTCACGATCGGGCTGATGGTGATGGTCGGGGTGAAGATGACCGTCGTTGAAATGCTGATTCCGGTCATGCTGATCGCGATCGCCAATAGCTATAGCATTCAGGTTATCACGCAGTATTTCGTGGAATATTTCAACAATCCGAAAGCCGACAAGGACAATCTTATCCGGCTGATTCTGTCTTACCTGACGACGCCGGTACTGTTGTCCGGTTTCACGACGCTGGTGGGATTCCTCAGTCTGCGGTCGCACATTTTGCCGCCGGCGAAAAATCTCGGGCTATTGTGCGCCTGTGGAACGACAATTGCTTTTATTTACAGCCTTACATTTATTCCGGCTGCCCTGAAACTGCTCAATTTCCCGTTAACTATGAAAGCGGCCGATTCGAATGTACGTACAAGCTGGTTTTTGCAGGGCTGGGGGCGCTTTTTCATCCGTTTTCGCAAACCATTTCTGATTGTCTGCCTGCTGGGAATTATCGTCGTGTCAACCGGAATGATCCGTATTATCGTGGATACCAACCCGATTGCATACTGGAAGAAGTCTGCTGAAATTCGCCAGAGCAATGACGTCATTGACCGGAATTTCGGCGGGAGTTCGACAATCTCCATCCTCGCAACCGGCGATATCAAGGACCCGGAATTTCTGTGCAAAATCGAAAACCTTTGCACGTTTCTGGAAAGCCAGCCGGCCGTGACGCGCGCTAATTCGATTGTCGATCTGCTTAAACGCATGAATCAGGCCTTTCATGGCGACAGTGCTGAATATAACGTCATTCCGGCCACTACCGAGGAAGTCGCCCAGTATCTTTTCCTGTATTCACTAACCGGCGATACGAAAGACCTGGATCGCTTTGTGGATTACGACTATACTCAATCCCAAATTCTGGCGCGGGTGAATGATTCCGGTTCAAAAACTTCCTATCAACTTTATACCAATACCAAGGATTACATCGCTAAAAACCTGGGAGTGGAAAATTTTCCGTCGGTTTCCGGAATGGCACCGCTAATCGGGGTTTTATCGAAATTGGTTGTCGACGGGCAAATTCGCAGTCTGGCGCTTTCAATTGGAGCGGTTTTTATTATTGTGGCGATTGCCTTCCGATCCGCGGTTGCCGGATTGATTTCCATCGTTCCACTCAGCGCGGCGGTGCTGTGCCTGTTCGGAGTAATGGGATATGTCGGGATTACGCTGAATATGGCGACTGCCCTGATTTCCAGTATTATGATTGGGATCGGAATTGATTACACGATTCATTTTTTGTATCGCTATCGCCTGGAAGTTCGTAAAGACGGCGGTGCCGAGCAAGCCGTGCTTCGGACTATGACTACCAGCGGAAAAGGAATTGTCTATAATGCCGTTTCGGTGATTATTGGTTTCATGGTACTGATGCTGTCTGGATTCGAACCGATCTTCTTCTTTGGCTTTTTAATCGTGTTTTCGATTATCGGCTGTCTGTTCGGGGCGCTGACGGTTTTGCCGGCATTGTTAGTATTAACCAAACCAGCCTTTATATTTGGGAAAAGGAGTAAACCATGACACCGGAATGTAAAGATAAAAGAATTGCGCGTCTGATTCTGGTGATTTCAGGTGGAATATTGATCTACTGGATTTATCGCCTGATCGTGGTACTGATACGTTGGCTGGGTCATTTTCAGTTTCAAGCCGCCGGCGGTTGGTCGGCTTTAGGCAACTTCTGTTGGGCCAATTTGAGTATTATTCTGGTGGTTTACGTGATAATTTGTCTGCAGATCGCCGGTGTAGTCGAATTTCGTTTCCGTAGGAATTTTTTGCAGGCATTTTTGCTGGGAATTTTAATGACCCCGCCGATAATGCTGATTTATATGAAAAAATCAAAGGAACAAATTCCTGAAAATTAATGTCAATCGTAAAAATGAACAGGAGATTGTCATGAAAAAATACGGCTGGTTGAGTTTAATAATGCTCATAACTTTTTCGACCAGTCTGGCGCAGATGTCCGGACGCGATGTTATGCTTAAGGTCGAGCAACAGGGTGAGGTAAAGACCCGCATCGCCAGGTCAAAAATGATCCTGATTAATAAGCAAAATAAAACCCGTGAACGGGATGTTGTCCAGTACACAAAATCGGTCAACGATCCGAAAGGTGTCGATGAGAAAATACTTGTGTTCTTCGAATATCCGGCGGATATCCGCGGCACCGGTTTGTTGATGGTGTCATATTCGGATCCGCAGAAGGATGACGACCGCTGGCTCTATTTGCCGGCTTTGAAGAAAGTGCGTCGGATCGCCGGTGAAAGCAAGAACGAATATTTCATGGGTACCGATTTTACCTATGACGATATGGGCGGTCGACTGGTCGATCAGGATACTCATACGCTTACTGGTGAAGAGACTATCGACGGTATTACTTGCTACAAAATCGAATCGGTTCCAGTCGATAAAAACGATTTATACAGTAAAAAGATCAGTTGGGTGATTCCTGATAAATGGGTGCATCTCAAGGTTGATTTCTATGATCGCAAAGGTCAACTCATGAAAACCCTGAAGGTTAATGATATTCGCAACGTTTCCGGCGTCTGGCTTCAGTTCAATCTGGAAATGGCTAATTACAGCACCAATCACCGCACTGTCCTGAAAATCCTGGAGGCGAAAATCAATGAACCGATCGGCGATCAGATCTTCACTACGACAACTCTGGAACGGGGAGGGATCAGATGAAGCGGTTAGGAATCTGGATAGCCGTCTTGCTCGTCGCCGGCTTTACCCGTCCGGTATGGGCGCAGATGACTTTTCGGGGTTTTATCCTGAATCAGGATATGTTTCGGACCAGTGAGTCGCTCGACGCCATGTTAATCCGGAACCGCCTGCGACTGAATGCCGAGGTTTTTAGCGAAAATGTCGCGGCCTTTGCATCGTTGGACATTACTAATGACATCACCGATACTGCGACGACCATTCCGAATCTGCGTGACGCCTATATTGATATTTACAGTAAATGGCTCGATCTCAGGATCGGGAAGCAACAAGTTGTCTGGGGCAAGACCGATGGCTATTTCATCAATGACATCGTGAATCCCCTGGATTTATCCTATTTCCTTCTGCAGGATTTCGATGATATCCGCATGGCGACGACCATGCTCAATACCAAATTACATTATGGTTATCATTCCCTCGAAATTCTGGTCATACCGGAATTCAAACCGATCAATCTGAAGTTTGAGGGGAATTGGGGATATCAGCGACCCACAGTAATGACGATTCCGATTCCTTATCAGGGACAGGTTATAAATCGCGATATTCCGCTCCACTATGCGGAAGACAATCCGCCGCGGATTTCTTTAAAGAAAGCGGAGTACGCCCTGAAACTGAATACTTTATTTTTGGGGACTGACCTGTCTTTGATGTACCTAAAAATCCGGGAAGACCGTCCGGTTTACTTTACGCAAATATTCACTGACACTGCCGGTATGCCACTTAATGTCAATTTGACACCGACGCATCCCTGGCAGAATTTTTACGGATTGAATTTCTCCAGACCGGTGGGAATCTTCGTTTTCCGCGGTGAGGGCGGTTATTATCCTGAAAGACATTTCAATACAGAAAATCAGTTATTTATAGCAAAAGGAATGATAATTAGGAAACCTTTTATGCAATTCATGCTCGGCACGGATTATCAGCTATTATCGACTATAGATTTATCGGTTCAGGCAATCAACGAACGGATTTTGGATTACGATGATGGGATCCAAGCCAATGAAAATGTCACTATCGGGACTCTGATGTTGCGGGGGCATTTTATTAATGAAACCGTTTTACCGTTATTTTTAATGTTGTACAACTTTGAAGATAAATCGGTCTTGATGCGGGCAAGTGTCGATTGGAATTATGCGGACAATTTCACCATTATCATTGGAGCGGACTTTCTGTCCGGTAAATCGGACACTATTTTCGGAATGTATGATGATAATGATAATATATTCCTTAAGGTAAAATATAGCTTTTAATCCGAAACGATAAAAACGGGATGTTTTCTTTAAAACCAAACGTCCCGATTACTCGGGACGTCTGATTTAATTTTACCGGTAAGTTCTACCAATTAAGGCTAGGCTTGAACGGTGTCCACAACTGCGGTTGTGTCAACCGGAGCCGGTGTCTCTTCCACCTTGGCTTTTTTCTGGCAATTAATTACCAACAACGCCATGGCGGTCACCATCAGGACTACCAATAACTTTTTCATTCTACTCTCCTTGTATACTTTTTTTTAAAAAACCCCGTCTACCCAGACGAATGGCGTTAAATTAATTAGAATTTTAATCAAAATAAAGGAAAATATCGTGAATATTGTATAAATATAATGACCTTATTCAAAGACCTATAAATCTTTTGCGATAGTTATTTATCAGCCGAGGAAGATTGAAACGTCCGTTAAATGATTAATTTTCAGCGTTATTTTAGGGTGTCAGATTTTTCGTTTTTGTCAATAATGGGAAGAATGCTTGCACCATCTTCCAAATCGAATTTAATCGAATCATCAACGTCTGCCGGCATTAATTGTTCAAACCCAATGGAGTCGACTAATTCTTTTAGGCTATCCACTTGATCTCCGGAAAGGATTTCGTAATTGACGGTGTCAATACGGCCAGTTCGATACAGCCAGTTCAGTAACCATTTGCGACGGCGTTCGGTGAAGTTGGAACTATCATAGGGCGAATGACGGCGCGGACTGGGCATGATCGCAATTAAGCGACTGGCTTCGTCAATGCTGAGTTCGGCGGCCGACTTATTGAAATAATGTCGCGAGGCGGCTTCAACTCCATAAATTCCGCGTCCGAATTCGATCACGTTAAGATACAACTCGAGAATCCGGCGCTTGGATAGATGGCGCTCGATTTTAAAGGCAATGATCACTTCCTGAATTTTACGCGGTATCGATTTATTGGTTGAAAGGTACAGGTTTTTTACCAATTGCTGGGTAATTGTGGAGGCGCCGACGGCATATTTTTTACGCTTCATATTTTTCTCGAGAGCAAATTTGATCGCGGCGAGGTCGAAGCCGATATGTTTATAAAAACGTGCATCTTCCGCCAGGATCACGGCGTGGATAATGTTAGGCGAAACCCGACTGATCGATACCCATTGTAACTGCACCGGAGTATCTTGACCGGCTTTACGATATTCAGCTGCACGCTGGCGGATCATAGTGGTCGTCTGCGGATTTTTACTGATAAATTCCGAACCGTCGGGCGCTGCGATAAATAATCCGATTAATATTACCAGCGGGACCAGCAGAATGAAGAGCACAATTTTCATAATCATTTTGAACATCAAAGTGCCCTGAGTTTAATAATAAAGGGTGGAAATGTAAAAGTGAATTTTACGTCATCTATCCAATGACAGCTTGTATAATTGATTCATTAATACAAATATAATTTAAATTTATCCGTAGTTCATATTGAGAATCGCGGATGTTATTAATTTGAGACCATGAAGGAGTGGATGTGAAAACGAAAACCTTGAAGAAGACTTAACTATACATCATTCACTTACCAATAGTTTTACCTCGCTAAAACCATCTTTTTAACCTGGATAAAATCACCGGCTGTCAATTTATAGAAATAAATCCCGCTGGCGACGGCATTACCGTACAGATCTTTGCTGTTCCATTGCAGTGAATAATTGCCGGCGATCGTAAAATCATTGATAAGAACAGCGACGAATTGTCCCTGCAGGTTAAAAATATCGAGTCTGACTTTTATGTTTATCGGAATATCGAAACTAATTGTTGTTTCCGGATTAAAGGGATTCGGGTAATTGTCATATAAGGCGTATTTCTTTGGGATCGATGGTTTTTCCGTCGCGATTTTCACTGCATAACAATCGCTCTGATGATATGTGATTAGCGGACTCGGCCAAACCTTAGGTTCGCCGATGAATGTAAAATCATAGTATCCATACTCCTCCGGTTGAAATGCCAGAATATAATGACCGGCTTCGAACGGTCCGAAGACGGCGGTTTGATCAAAAAGACAAAGGCAGTCAGCCGGCTGACCGGTATCGCTGACTGTGACGAAAAATGTATCTGCCGAAAGCCAGCCGGACCAGAGCGGCCGGAAACCGCAATTGATTTCCGGAGTATGCCAGAGCAGAATCAGGCTATCGGCTGAAACGTTTACTTCAATACTTCCATTGGTGGTGGTTGCGGTTTTTTTTCCCAGACCTCCCAAACAGTCGGAATTGATCATATCGAGCAGACTGATTTGCTGGCCGATTGTAAAATCAATGCCACCGAATTCAAGTGTCTCGGCGACCATATAATCCAAACCAATGACTTCAGCATAATAATCACCCGGCGGTAACGATCCCAGGGTAACGCTCAGATCATAATAACACAGGCAATAGTACATGGTAGTAGAAGTATCTCTTTCGATGATCAGGATTTGATTGCTGTCGATTTCGGCTTCGAAGATGAACCGCGAACCACAATTACGCTGGGTCTGAATATGGTTGATTGTGACGGTGTCGTGTTGAACGTCGGCACTCAGCCAGCTATTATCCTGAGCGCAAAGAACACCAGTTATAATAATGAATAGGATTATAACTTGCTTCATTTTCCACCTCTTTATCGGTTCGAATAAAATTTAACAGGGATTTAGCTCATTATCAACCTTATAATAATCACTTTTATTCCGGTTCGGTAACGAAGCAAAAAGAGTAGGCTTCTTTCAGATTATTACCGTGCAGATCGAGGGCGGAGGTCTGAATTGCCACAGTGTACTTTTTATTAACCTGGTAGTTCGATGACGGTAGAAAAGTAATTGCGTTTTTGGGTTCATCGGAATCGGAGTATTGGGTGCCCCGTTTGAAAGTGCCGGAAACAGGCGGATCGATGCTAAAGGCATTCCTTACAGATGACAAGGTCATGTAGGTATTAAAGTAGACCGTAATGGGATAATTGCGCGAAACAAATATCTGGCCGTTTTGAGGGTAGGTGTTGTTTATTTCGATCGGAGCGGTCTCAAACGAGAAACTAAATGGCTCCCCGAGCGGTACTCCGTCAAGATCCAGCGCCGTTTCAGCCAGGCTGATCTCATATAGAGTTTCAGTCTGCAAAGGTCCACCGGAATATATGCGTAGTTTATTGCCCTCGGTCCAGAGAAAGATGGCGTCCATGGCAGGAGTAATGGTCAGCGCGTTTTCCACCGAACCTGGATCCATGCGTTTGGGAAAAGTCATATAAATCGAAGCATTATCGAGCGGATTAACGTAAATATCGCCGTGTTCCGGTTGCGTCATAATCGAATTCATTGACAGGCCGGATTGAATCGTGCTGAAACTGAATGTGACCGGGAATTCCAGATGATTATCGCCGGTATCTTTGGCCGCCGTGGATAATGTCACAGTGTAAGTCGTGTCAGTATAACAATCTTTGCGGGCCATTCGAAAAGTGAATGACTCAACCTGACTATAGGTCGTTATTTCGGCGCCCTGGTAAATGTAACTCTTGTCACTGACCGCCAGGTAATTGCGCTCGTCCCAGAAGTAGATCGGCGTAACATTTTCCATGTAGGTGCCCCAGTAGAAAACCCCTTCGCAGGGCGGATCAATCGCAAGCGCCTCTTCGACACTCTCCCGATCCATTGGTTCCGTAAAATGAATTGAAACCGACAACTGCGAGTAGCGGCGGTTAAACACGATCTCAGATTTATCGGCCGGATAATGGGAAGAAACCAGATCGGGCAATTTGGAAAGCGTAATTTCGCCGATATAAGTCACGCCGCCAGCGTTGACAAAAACATTCTGGATCCAGTAGGTGCCGTAATTATCCGCTTTTATATTAATGACGTAATTGCCGACCGGCAGGTTCTCGATCCGAAAACTGCCATCGGTGGGATCGATATAGGTCGAATCCAGCGCGACCGCCTGACGCACCACGACTTTGGCATTACTCTCGAATTGTTTTACCAGTCCGACGATTGAACCGGTATTTGAACTCGGGTCTCCATCTTCGTAAATAATTTTCTCGGTACAGCTGGTTAAGAGTATGATCAGCAGTACGTTAACTAAGTATTTTTTCATTTTATCCTCCAACGCATTTCATTGTCGTTTTATATTTGATACGTAATTGAGATCAAATTACTCAAATTGCCCTCCTTGCCGCTGATCAGATAAGGTCCTCTTCGAAGATTATTAAAATCATACGAGAAGTCGATTTTCAGGCGCTTGTACTCAAGTCCTATTCCACATGCCAATCCATAAGGGGCTTGCGTCTGAACGGTTTGAATTTTCGTGTTGTTATTTTTATTAATATTAATAATGCGCTGGACAGTTTTTTGAAATCCGAAACGTACGAATAACCAATCCAACGGACGCGATTCAATTCCGCCAAAAACAAACGGCAGATCGAGACTGATTGAGGTCTTATCCTGGGTATTCGAAGTTAACAAGGTATGTGAATAACGGGTGCTTAGACCAATTACAATCAGGTCATGCTCATCTATCGAATAATTCAGACCAATACCGGCCCAGACCTCTCCGGCCCCGGCATTTGTATTACTGATGTTATTAGCTTCGAGTTCAATCTGCGTGACGATAAAGGGCGTCGTGACCAGCGATTTTCTAATGTTATTGAACTTTCGATAACCTATATTCAAACAATGATTATAAATCGTTTTCCGGGTAGTGCCTTCGGTTTTGTTATAATATCTGGCTAACTGATAGCCGACTGTCATATCAGCTTGCGCGGTTGACTGACCGATATCCAGCCGGTGACGCGTGATTGAAGTTCTGGAATCTGAGCCGGAGGTGGAGGAAGTGCTCATCAAATCGGCATGTCTTTCGAGGTGAACGCTGAATGTTTCATCCTTAGTTGTCTTGCCGTAGAAAAGATCAAACCGACTATCGGTATTTCCGCCGCCCGAAGTGTAGGTCAGGAAAGGGTTGCGACTCACCATTTCACTCCAATCGGCGCCAATTTTGATATTCCCGGACTTGCCGCCGCTGATTACACCACCAGCACTTTTATTAAAACCATAACTGGCCGGAAAGTAAGTCAGGAGTTCAGAACTTCCGCCTAATTCAAAATTGGCACCGCCCTTATTAAAGCAAATCGTGGAAGGGAATATCCAGTAATTCGCGTCGTCTTTGAGGATTATTCCGACGTCGCCCATTGTTCTGGTTCGGGTGATGGATGCGTGTCCATTTTGGATTGATGTAATTTGGATGAGAACGATAATAATCACATAGCAGTATAGAAGATTTTTCCTTGTACGAATCATATTGATTCCGATATTTGGTCATTTATTCTTGATTGTTTAATAATTAAACAGTTAGCAATAGCCATTTTCAGTGAATGTAAAAAACTGATTGTCATTTATTACCCATTTGGATTCATTATCTTCCCGATAAACAGAATCGTGTCGCTACTTTTCTCGCGCAAAGCGAAAATGAAAGGGCGGTCAACTCGGAAAGTGATTTCATTCCCGACGGAAGTATAACCGATTTCGATCGATGTCACCGCCGCGGCTTCGGTGCCTTCTTCATCGACATTCACGTAAGTTTTATGTTTGACGTTGCTGATATACAGGTCATAATCGGGATTAATTTTATCGAAATTAGCCTGAGATGAATTGAAAGCCTGAACCATACCGAGCGCTTGTAATGTCGGAATCAAACCGATTTCGTATTCGGTTTCAAACCTGGGCAGAAATACGTTGATCTCAGTTTCGGTCAGATTATTGGTCCATTGTTCCCAGTTTTCAGTGGTCAGGTCAGCCGCAACAGAATCGACATCCAGTTCGGCATTTGGCAGGATGATCGTCATACTGAAACCGATTTCACCGTAAGTCAGGTCGGCGATCTGAAGTCGGTCATTGGCATAATAACCGTGAGTAGCTTTATGATTCATCATTGCACAGGTTATCTGATTGCCGTCCTTCAGGTAGAATGGCACATCCAGTGTATTTTCCGGTCCAAATTCGTAAGTCCAGGTGCCTTTGAAGTAAATCGCATTGATCAGGAACATCACCGTATAAGGATCGATCGGTGAATCAACAATAGTCGGGATTTTTTCATGAGTTTTTTCATTTACCCAGCCGTTGATTATATCCGCCGCGTCAGTGCGGTTGAAATCGAGCGCCTGGACGACAGCATCGAAATAGGTAGTATTCAATTGTAAAAACTCGCTCAGAATCGAGAAGCCTGTTCGATACCAAATGGAGTTGGCGATTTCGAAAGTAACGTCCGGATCGGCGCTCGAGAGCAGGTTTATCAGACTCCGGTAGGATTTATTGATCTCCTCAGCAGTCAGGTCGCCGAACTCCAGCATATTGTGCATCTCAGTGCGGGTTTCACCGTCCGCGCCGTTGTAAGCCATACCAAGTGCCATCGAAACGCTCAGTGGCGAAATGAAGATATTTTTATTGGTCGCGGAGGAAATGATTTGCCGGAATAACTTCAGGCCGAAGTTATTGTCGGCGGCCGTCACTTTTTTTTCGATGGCACTTAGTTCGCGGATTGGCTCTGGTTGATACGAGTTGGTGATTTGATCGGAACAACTGCTTAGTACCAGTAACAGACTGGAAAATACAGCAAGTTCTTTAATTATTGACATTTTTATCTCCTGTTATTCGGTAGTTTTTCTGAATCTGAATATCCGGCCGGGAATACTATCAATAGCCCAACCGGGAATGAATATATTCAGACCGAGTTTGATCTGGGAATCGGCGATACCACGAAAATTATCCTGATACCATATACCGGTATCTACGGACAACCAATTAGTGAAGAAGAAGCGGACACCGCCGATGAATAAATAACTTTGTCGAACTTCGACCGCTTCAATCTCGGAATTATATTCCCAGTTGGAGACCGTCTCGATCTCGCACATGATCTTTGTTTGAGGATTATTGGCGATCTCAATCCCAGCGAAACCACCGATCAGGTTTTTCTGAATTTCGGCTGGATCGTACTGGTACAGATAGTCGTTCCAATATTCGACAATGGTATCCTTTATTCGAATGTCGGTCAGACTTACTCCGCCGTGCAGATTAACCGGTCCGAGGCTGAGGCTGGATACTCCATACAAAATCGTAAAACGGGTAGCATAATTGATATTCGAAATACAGCTCTCATACCACACATCATTAGCTCTAATCACTTTTTCATCACTTCTGACCTGTTTCCAATCGGAGGAACTCCGAATAGCGACCGCCAGTGTTGGAAAAAATCTCAATCCTAAAAAATTATCCGGAATGATTTTCAATTTAAAAGCCGAAGTAGTCACGACCGGATAGCCATTAGCTATATTATTGACCAATCCCATCGTACTGAATTCAACTTCCGCGATATTGCCCAGTCCGACGCCGATTGTGCCAAGCAAAGATTGTTTGGTACCTACGCCAATGGCGCCTCCACCGGTCAAATTGATGTCTTTAGAACCAAGGACACGAGCGGTTGGAATATTGAAGAGACGCGGCGGTTCAACTCGATTCCCATTTAAATTGGTTGTTCTTGGTTGAGGATTAGTTTGACGATTAATGGTGTTATTAACCAGGTTTTCCTGAGGTTCGTCGCCGGAATAGCAATATTCACTGATTAGCTGATTCTCCGCCCGGTAATTTGCATAAAAAAAGAAAGGGGCAGTTTTTCCCGGAACGGCCGCAATATCGAGATCCAAGATCAAAACGAGCGTGATTAATGCAAAGAGAGCTTTGAAATTTTTCATCAGATTGAATCCTTAATTTGTTCAATATAAATTGTCGCGCGGTAAGCGCTGTAATCCGGTTCTTTAGGATATTCGGGGTAAGGCTCCAACTGCATAAGCTTCAGCAGATAGCCAAGAGTGTCCACCGTTACCTGTCTCTCGCAATTGTCGATAGATACATAACCATAAATCGGTAGTACTACATTACTGGATTCCGACCACTTTTGCTTGATGTTTATCCGGATCCGAGCAACACCTTCCCAGTAACACTCGATATTATCAGGACAGCGTCCCTCTTCCAGTACTTCCGAAAAAGTAAGGTGCAATCCACTGGATTTACCAATCGCAGTCTCACCACACTTCAAGACAAGTGTATCACCATCTTCATTGAAATATTCCGGGTTGGTGACTTCAAAACAGGTGCTTAACCATAAGAAAACCCCGCATCCGCAAAAGTACATCATTGTATTCCTGATCGACATCATTGCCTTTCAATATTGATAACGAACATGTCAACTAAGACAAATAGCGTTCCAAACTTTAGCGACGGAATAAATTTGTATTAAAAGATAGGAAGCCTCAGCTTTCTGAGGTTTATATGGAAAATTTGATGAAATTCCGGAAAATCAATCGAAGCGGAAAAGGAGTCCTCCGGAGAAGAACCATTTGTTATAATAAAGTCCGCTATAACAGGTTTCGTTGCGCATGACCGCCGCCCGGCCGGTCAATGCCAAATGTTCCCAAAGCGGCCATTCCCAGCCCAGGAGTAATTGGTTCTGAATATTCTGTTCGGGATCGGGATTGTAATAAAGGAAATACTGACTTAGATCCGATTGGTATTTCTTTAATAAAATGTCAGCTATGACTTGGTAATATCCCCGTCCGATTTTCCCGGAAAGATAATAATTCAAACTGGCGCCAGAGTATTCGGAAAATTCGTTATTGGAATTGACATTCATGATTTTCAGTCGGAGACCGCTAAGATTGCGATGACGCGATTCGATGCCGATTTGTAAGAAGACCAACTGATCTTTCTGAAGTGGTAATGAATCGGGTTGGGAAGAAGACGCCGAGAAAATGCGTCGGGTTGGATACTCGATCAGAATATAGCCTGAATAACCGGAGATGGTCAGATTGGGATTGATCCGGAATTGAATTTCTGCCGACGTGCCGATCTGATTGTTATTGAGATTGCGGATCTGTTGATACGTATTTTTAAGAAAGATAAAGGTTAATAGCGGAGTGATTTTTTTCAGATTCCAGCCCAAGCCAGTGCGCCACTCGGAATTGTTATAATGATAATCTTCACGGAGCCACCATTTCTGGAAAGTATTGAAAGTGGAGTTGATAAAAAAGCGCCGGTTGAAATTATAATTAGACCGCACGATGATTCCCAATGAAGCTTTATTTTCAGAGCGATAATCGTAGGCAATCAAACCGCCAGTAGAGTTAGCACTTAAAGTCAATCGTCTGGTGTTTATTCGGTAATTCAAACTGCCGAGAAGCGGAGATAGGATGCTATTACGTGAAGCCGAATCTGATTCGAGTACATTGGTTTCTATTCCGACTTCGGTCTTTATATAACCGGTCAACAGTTTTTCTGCCCGGAGGATGGTAGTTATTAACAGAATCAATATCAACTTGAATAAAAAGCATTGTCGATTCTGAGATGAACGCATACGCTGATTTTTAGTCTATTATTTTCTTTTAATTTCCTGCAGTTGTTTTTGATAATAGCGACGCAGAGAGTCAAGCTCGATGATATAAGCTGGTATATCACTGGTCGGAATAGTCTGGAAAATCGGCAGATAGTCTGCGTCTGTTAATGGTCGAGTAGTAACCGGTAAATTGGCATTGTTCGCCCAGTTTCTATAACCGAGATCTTCTTCCGAGTAGGATGGAACATCATTCCACAGACCATCAAAGCCGCTGGTAGAAGCGCTCTTTCCTCGATCTGCGATTTGGCTTGTCATAGCATCACGGTACACTTCACCGGTCAGACTACTCATTTCCAGGTTGAGTTGGTCGAGTCTTTTACGAAGCTGATTCTCGGCATTAGCGGCGGTGATTAATAGCTCGATCTGTTGAACTTTTTCCTCTAATATTTTAGTAACATCATTCCTCAGTGCAGGATCGCGGTCATACTTATTAACCAGGGTAATAAGATTCTCCTTGTCCGGGATTGAAGGAGCGTCTTTGTCGAAAAACAGACGTCGGGTAGTCAGCAACTGTGTACGTTGGTCAACCAACTCAATCAGGTTACGACTTATATTCTGTCTCAGGACAGGTTTTATAGTTTGGTTGTATTGATCCAGAATCTGGTCTATTTGATCAGTAAGAAAATTATAGAAAGAATGGTATAATTCGGTCAGAGTGCTTTTCTGTAAAGCCAGTTTCTTATAAGTCCGAATCATTTCATTATTAAGCTCAGCCTTTTGAGCGGTCAATCGGGAAAGTTTGCGTTTCTCGTTCCAGTCGGGATTTTTCCGGGAGCTGAGTTTATTAATTTGGTTATTGATTTTTGATATTTTGGTATCTAACTGTTCGGCTTGTTGTTCGAGGTTCGCGTGTTTTTCAGATTCCTGATTGTAAAATGACCGATAATAAGCCAGGCTGTCGATTGGCGCTGATGTTAGAACTTCAGTTAATAATAGAATAACTGATAAGCGATAGAACATGCTTTTCAGGATTGTTTGATTATTCATACTCTTCTGGCTTAATGCCGTATTTTTCGATTTTATAATAAAGGGTACTGGCTTTGATTTTCAACTGATTCGCGGCTCGTTGTTTGACGCCGTGCTGGTCATGTAGCGCTTTGACAATCATTTCGCGTTCGATCTGTCCGAGCTGAGTGGAGAGGTCGTTAGTTAGTCGCGACGCCGTTGAATTTTCCGGTAGATCGCTGAAGTTGAACAAATTTTCCGTAAAAACGTCCTCTTCTACAAATACCAGTGCCCGCTCGATAAAATTTTCCAACTCGCGCACATTGCCCGGCCAGGAATAGGCACACAGACGTTGCATGACGTTGTTTTCGATCCGGGGTTTCCGGCGGTTCATGCGCGTGACTCGCAAACCAAGCAAATAATCGACTAACAGGGGAATATCCTCCCGACGTTCACGCAGAGGTGGAATCGTCAGTGGAATGACATTGATGCGGTAATAAAGATCCGAACGGAAGGCGCCTTCCTTAATTTTTTCTTCAAGGTTTTGGTTGGTGGCGCAAATTAGGCGAAAATCGCTGGTGATAAATTTTTCGCCGCCGACCCGTTGGAATTGTTTGGTCTGCAAAACGCGCAGAAGCTTGACCTGCAGACCGGGCGACATGTCACCGATTTCATCCAGGAAAAGAGTGCCGCTGTGACTCTGTTCGAATTTTCCGATATGGGTTTTATGCGCGCCGGTAAAGGCGCCTTTCTCGTGGCCGAAAAGTTCGCTTTCTAAAATCGTTTCAGTCAGTGCGCCACAATTAACCGCTAAGAATAGACCATTTCGGTGCTGACCGGCTTGATGAATTAGATGCGCGACCAGTTCTTTGCCGACACCACTTTCGCCGGTGATTAATATCGGACTTTCATTCGGCGCCACTTTACTAATCATTTGGCGGATATTCCGGATCGCTGGCGAATTGCCCACCAGATTCGGAATTTCCAACTCTCCGGCGAGAATATTTTGCCCGACTTGACATCGTTTATATATCGACTCGACTTTTTGGCGCAGTTCGGCTAAAGCGAAAGGCTTGGTGATGAAATCCTGGGCACCGAACTTCATGGCGTCTACCGCGATATCGACGGTGGCGAAAGCCGTGATCAGGATGATTTCAGTATCCGGTGTGCGGTCTTTTATTTTTTTCATTAATGTCAGACCATCGATACCGGGCATTTTTATATCTGTGATCACTAACTGAAATTGTTCGCGTTCGCAACGATTCCAGCCTTCCTGACCATCTTTAGCGGAAAAGATGGTATAGCCCTCCTTTTCCAGAGAATCTACCAGGCCCTCCCGCATGGACAGGTTGTCTTCGACAATCAGAATTCGGAAATAGGATTTTGGCGAATTCATATTTTACTCCGGTAGAGTTACGACAAATTCCGTGCCGCTTGCATCGGAATGGTCTAAATAGATTTGACCGCCGTGTTGCTCGATGAGAGATTTAGCGATTGCCAGTCCCAATCCGACGCCATCCGGCTTAGAGCTGAAGAAAGCCTCAAAAATCTGAGGCCGGATTTCCGGTGGAATCGCCGGGCCGGTATTAACGAAATGCACTTCAGTCAGTCCGGATTTATTGGAAAGCGAAATTGCCACCTTAGGTCTTTCGGACGAGGCTTCGAGTCCGTTGCGAATCAGATTAATAAAGCAAGGTCGGATCTTACCGGGATTGACTTTCACACGCGCCTGACCGGTCAGGTTTATTTCAGCCTGCGGAAATTCATTTTTAAGTTCGGCAATTACTTCCTGCAAAATGGCATTTAGATCGCATTTGACCAGATTGGTCGATAGCGGGCGGGCATAGGTCAGGAAAGATTCCACAATCTGAGATAGCCGCTCGATTTCACGCGCTATGGCCTGGGTGTATTTAATAGCCAAGGCTGAATTGCCGGCTTCCTCAAGTAGTAATTCGGCATTGATTTTCATGCCGCCCAGCGGATTGCGGATTTCATGGGCGACCGAAGCCAGGAATTGCTTGTTTTCCTTTTCACGCTTAATCAGGGCGGAATGCATGTTTTGCATGGTTTGACCGAGAAAACCGATTTCATCCCGGCGGTGTCGTAAAACCGGCGGGTCAGAACGTCCCTGACCAATCGCGGTGGCATAGTTAGTCAAATCTTCGAGAGGTTGGGTCATAGTCCGCGCTAGCAGTAAAACCAGACCGGTACAGATTAAAATAATGACGGCTATTACCGAAAAGATTTGGTTGCGTAATTGGCGCATACTTGCCAGAAATCCAGCGCTGGCATCTAATCCGATTACGCCTGATTTACCATTTTCCGACTGTAGCGCGGCGAACACTGATTTATAATAGTTACCGGTACGATCAGCAAACAGAGGAGTTGAGATTATCTGACCGTTCGCGGCCGTGGCGATTTCAATAGTATGGACCAGAGTCGATTTGAGTGCGCTTTCCTCATTGCCGGCGATGACCATGATCAGGCCGGCCGAATCGATCAAATAGATAGCCTGAACCGAATAAAGCTCCAGCTGCCGGGATAAAACATTTTTCAGGGAATCTTTAATTGAAGATAGTTCCGGATATTCAGTAATCAGATTGACCAGACTCGGGTCGATCTGTATTTTTTATCAGGAGCATATTTTGCCGGAGCTGTTCCGTCAGTTGATTTTCGAGCACCTGACGTGTTTGCCAATAAATCGGGAAAGTAATGGCGATGGTTACGAATAGTACCAACAGACCGGTAAATAAGGCCAGTTTCCAGGAGAGTTTAAGAGCTGGCCAAGACCTTTGATGCGGCGATCTGTCAGTGATAGTTCCGGGGATTTCTTTCGGATTTTTATTCATCGGCGACAATCTCGATCTTCGCTATTTTTTTTAAGCGTTTTTTAACAGGAAATCACAGGCGGACAGCGCGGCCTTAGCTCCTTCACCGGCGGCAATTATGATCTGTTTATAGGGCACCGAAGTCACATCTCCGGCGGCAAAAATACCGGGAACATTCGTTCGGCAGGCGCAATCTATCACGATCTCGTTCCATTGATTCAATTTGAGGATGTTCTTTGTAAAAACCGTGTTCGGAATTAAACCGATTTCGACGAAGATGCCTGCGACCTGCAAAAGCGATTCCTGAGTCGTTTTATTATGACGGATCGTCACTGATTCGACCTTTTCGGTACCGTTGATGCTGACGACACTGTGATCCAAGAGGATTTTCAGATTGGAAAATGTCATCAGCTTGTCGATAATGATTTTATCGGCGGTCAGTTCGGGCAGGAATTGTACCAGCGTGACCTGACGCGCTACCCGCATTAGATCGATAGCGGCTTCACATCCTGAATTACCGCCACCGACGACTGCGACGTCCATACCGGTAAAAAGCGGCGCATCGCAGGTGGCGCAGTAAGCCACACCGCGACCGGCTAATTCCTTTTCACCGGGAACGTTCAGACGGCGGGGTGATTTGCCGGTAGAAATGATTAAGGTGTGGGATTTGTAAATCGTGCCATTGTCAAGACTGACTGTTTTGGGATTACCGGTTGTGATAGCCTTGACGGTCATGCCTTCCTTATAACCGATTTCGAATTGCTTGACCTGACTGCGAAATTTAGAAACCAACTCTAAACCTTCAATGTACTGGAAACCCATATAATTTTCGACGGCGGCGGTCTCGGCTACCTGTCCGCCGACAGATTTGGTTATCAAACCGGTCTTGACGCCTTTGCGTATACAATAAACGGCGGCTGTCAGAGCGGCCGGTCCCCCACCGAGTATCAGAACGTCATAGGTTTGAGTCGGATCGAGAGGGACAGTTTTATGTTCCTCCCGTAAACCTGACAAATTTAAATTCAAGGTAAAGTCCATAATTATCTCCGAAAAATTCTCAAATCAACAGCAGATCTGCAACAGGTTGAAATATATAAACACGGCTAAATTTATAAAATTCGGCGAATTACCAAGCTGGAAATCATAACGGTCACCTAGATTAATTTTTGCTATTCTTGAGGAATTGCTTCTTTTTTTTCGACGCGGAACTTAAATTATTTAAGTAAAAAATAGAGACTCAAGATGATTTTCGGAATTCGGCGCGAAGATAAAAATGAATGGGAAGCCCGTGCTCCTCTGACGCCAGTCCAGGTCACAAAATTAATCGAAAATTATCCCATTCAATTTATCATTCAACCCTCACCGATCCGGGCATTTCGGGATGCGGAATATCGGCAAGCCGGTGCGCAGATCAGAGAAGATCTCAATGTTTGTGACGTTATTCTGGCAGTAAAGGAAATTCCGCCCCAATTATTACTGCCAGCCAAAAATTATCTCTTCTTTTCGCATACCGTGAAAGGTCAGGAATATAATCGTCCGATTTTAAAACGGCTGGTCGATCTGCACGCCACCTTGATAGATTATGAACGTATTGTAGATGACAGCGGCCGGCGCCTCGTGTTTTTCGGTCGCTATGCCGGAATTGCCGGAATGATCGATACATTATGGGTGCTTGGTCAGCGGCTGAAACTGGAAGGTCATAATACGCCATTCATGGAAATACAGCGAGCGTTTAATTATTTCGGATTGGAAAGCGCTAAAGAATCGATCAGCGAAATCGGCAGAGTAATCCAGCGTAGAGGATTACCGAAAACCCTGATCCCGCTGATAATCGGCTTCGCCGGTTACGGCAATGTATCGGGAGGCGCTCAGGAAATTTTCGATTTACTGCCGTTTCGCGAAATCAAACCATCCGATCTGGCGGCATTTTATAAGGAGGGCAATTTTTCAGGTAATTGTCTGTACAAAGTCGTATTTACCGAAGCCGATATGTTTCGTAGCAAAGAGTCGCAGAAAAAATTCAATCTTCAGGATTATTTTATCCATCCCGAAAAATATGAATCCCGGTTTGAAGAATATGTGCCTTATCTGACGGTTTTGGTCAATGCCATTTATTGGGACAGCCGATACCCGAAATTGGTGACCCGTAAATTTCTGAAATCAGTCTACCGGCAAGACCAGCCTGACTTTCTGAAAATTATCGGAGATATAACCTGTGATATTGAAGGTTCGATTGAATGTAACCTGGCTACCACGACACCGGGCGATCCGGTCTATGTTTACAATCCGCTGACGGAGACAATTCAAATGGGATTCGAAGGGCAAGGACCGGTAGTCCTGGCGGTCGATAATCTGCCGTCCGAATTACCACGCGATTCCTCGACGATGTTTGGGAGTGTTTTAAGTGATTTTATTCCGCTCCTAAACGCCGCCGATTTTTCAAAATCGTTTGAGTCAGTTAATTTGCCGCCGGAATTAAAGAAAGCTACGATTCTTTATAAAGGCAATTTTACGCCGGATTATCAATACATGACCAAATTCACTGAGAGTGAAAAACCGATTGGGATGTAATTATTTATCTATCATTATGGAGCTTATATGAAGAAAATATTAGTACTGGGCGCCGGGCTGGTTTCACGACCGCTGGTTCGGTATCTGCTGGAAGTACCTGATTTCGAAGTCACGGTAGCGACCCGAACGGTCAGTAAAGCCGAAAAACTGCTGGCAGGTCATCCGCGTGGCAGAGCCGTAGCGCTTAATGTTGAAAATGTCGACGAGTTGCGCAACTTAGTCAGCCAATGTGACCTGGCGATCAGTTTATTACCATACATTCACCATGTCAAAGTCGCCAATCTGTGTATCGAATCCAAAAAACACATGGTGACGACGTCCTATATCAGCCCGGTTATGAAGGAATTGGATAGCCGGGCCTGCGACGCCGGGATTTTGATTCTGAACGAGATCGGTGTTGATCCGGGCATCGATCATATGTCGGCCATGCGAATTATCCATTCGGTTGAGAAAAAGGGAGGAAAAGTCGTTAGTTTCAAATCCTATTGCGGCGGCTTGCCTGCTCCGGAGGCCAACACTAATCCGTTTGGTTATAAATTCAGCTGGAGTCCACGCGGGGTTCTGATGGCTGGACGGAATGACGCTCAATATCTTGAAAACGGAAAAATAGTTGAGATCCCGGGAAAAGAGCTGTTTAAAAAACATTGGCCGTTGACGGTTAATGATATGCATTTTGAGACCTATCCGAATCGCAATTCTTTACCCTATCTGGAGACTTATGGTCTGAAAGATGCCCACACCCTGTTTCGCGGTACGATCCGCAATTTCGGGTGGTGCGAAACGCTGTTCTGTGTTGCCAGGCTCGGGCTTTTAAGCGATGCCACGCGCACCGATCTGGCGAGATTAACTTTTGATGGGTTGACCCGTAAACTGGTCAATGCTAAAACGGGCGAAAGTACGGCAACAGCCTTACGGCGCTTTCTGGGGGCAGATGCCAGTGATAAGGTCATTGCCGATCTGGAATGGCTGGGATTGACCAGTCCGGAAACTTTGCCCGATACCGATCCGACCTTGTTGGATATAATGACGGCGCGTTTCCTGACCAAGATGCCCTATGGTGAAAATGAACGCGACATGATCGTTCTCTATCACGAGTTCATCGCGGAATATCCGGATAGGAAAGAAAATATTACCTCAACCTTGATTGATTTCGGTATTCCGGGTGGAGATTCTTCAATGGCTCGCACCGTCAGCCTGCCGGCCGCGATCGCTACTCGCCTGATCTTGGAAAGGAAAATAGACCTCACCGGCGTACTGGCGCCTGTCATGCCTCAGGTCTACAATCCGGTATTAGATGAACTGGAAACTATGAATATCGTTTGTAAGGAACGGACTTACCCGCTCTGATTGATCGACCAATCTTAAACTTATTTCCTAAAAGGCTTCTGTTAATAGAAGCCTTTTTAATATCATTCAATATGGTCCTGGAAATTGATAGAACGATTTCTATTGTACCACTTTGTTATAAGGTAAAAAGAAATCGGTGAAAGGAGGTATCTTCGAGATCAGACCGCTTTCTAATAGAACCTGCCCGGCAAACCGGTAGTCTTTCTCAGCCAGGACTGTTGAAACGGTATCACCGTGCAGATACAAATCTCGATACCGGTTAAGCATCCAGCGCTGATGCGATCGATTGACTGGCAATTTGGCACTTTGAACGTAAGAAATGACTAGATTAAGAGCTTCCTCGGGATTATTAAACGCCAGTATCCAGCCTTCCATAGTAGCCTTTACGAAATCAGCGCACAGCTGCGGCTCGTTTTTCATTTTTTCCGCTAAGCAATAAAGGCCGTCTTCTAGAAAATTCAATCCGTAATCCGCAAAGAAAAAGGTATTCAGTTCATCCGGATCGTATCCGGAGTTAATGATAGAATGGTACTCATCGAACCAGTTGGCGTTGGTTATATCCACACCGTCTTCCAGAAATAAATTGTTGGTACTGCCGATCGGGATGATCTCAACATTCAAGTTATATTTTTTAAATAGGGTTTTTGGCTGAAGTTCATAACCGCTCCAAATTCCAGCCTTCTTGTGGTTCATGTCTGATAGTTTAGCGATGCCACTCGACTTTTTCGTGACGAGCATAAGAGAAGAGCGGGTCGAAAATTGGGCAATGTTAACCAGGTCTACGCCGGAGGCTTTGATCTCGATTGCATTCAGGAGCCACAAGGCCGCAAAATCGACTTTGCCATCCTGGATTATTTCCGAAGTAGTATAAAAAGGTTCGTAAGGAAGAATTTGAACTTCGAGGCCATATTTCCGATAAACGCCCATGTCTTTAGCCATATAATAACCAGCAAATTGAGCATTAGAAACCCAGTAAGGCAGAAAGATAACCTTGCGCAGGGTCGCGGAAGGAGCATTTTTTTCGGAGTTTAAAGGATTACAGTGATTGTCTTCGGTGACTGGTTTCGGTTTACACGAACCCAAAAACGCTAATGCGGAAAATGAGAATAATGATAGAATAAATAAAATACCCAGCCGACCTCGAGAACATTTCATATTTGGAATGAAATTACGGTATTTTAAAAAAATCTCCAACGAGTTATTGGCAATTGTTTTTTGAACCGAACTACTATTGTTTTCTCTTTCTTAAAAATAATCCTTGACATTAGGCGCGGCCGAGCTTTAATTCAGAAAAATTGAAGAGGGAAAAAATGAGTAAAGCATTTATCCGAGATCTCAAAGAGAACGACGCCGTCACTTCATTTTTCGGGGTATTTAACAAAGCCGTCCGTAGAACTAAAGAGGAAAAGGTCTATCTCGACCTGATATTAATCGATCGCACCGGTAAGATAAACGGTAAAATCTGGGACGATGTCGAAAACCTGGCCAATCAATTCGAGATTGGTGACGCTGTCAAAGTCCAGGGCATTGTCACTTCATTTAACAATGAACCGCAGATCAAAGTAGAAAAGATCCGCCAGGTGATTCCCGAACGCGATCGCGCCGATGGCTATGATATCAGTGATTTGCTGTTGACTACATCCAAAGATATTGAAAAAATGTGGAAGGATTTGCAAGGCTCGATTCAGTCGTTGAAAAATCCCTTTCTACAACAGCTCATCGTGAAAATTTACGAAAAATATGGCGAACAGATTTGCACCCATCCCGGGTCGATGGTATTGCATCATGCTTTCCGGGGCGGTCTGCTGGAACACCTGCATACCATGTGTGAGATTAGTGAGGGAATCTGTCGGGCTTACCCGGAGTTGGATCGCGATCTGATCCTGAGTGGTATTCTGTTGCACGATATCGGGAAATTAGTGGAATTATCGGCCGGGATTGCGACTACTTATTCGGATGCCGGCAATTTCATCGGACATCTGGTTCTGGGACACGATATGGTCCGTGAAGAATGTCTGAATATTGCTGGATTTCCGGAGATTTTACGACTGAAGCTCGAGCATATTCTGCTTTCACATCAGGGTAAATATGAATTTCAGTCACCCCGTGAACCGCAATTTCCGGAAGCGCTGGTCGTGTATTATATCGATGAACTTGATACGCGCCTCAACCAGATGAAGAAGGATATTGAAGCCGATCTGAGTGAAGGTAAATGGACTGCTAAAGGCGGCTACTTCAAACGGGTATTGTTTAAAGGAGAACCGGAAACGGGGGACAAATAGTCTAAAGATTCCTTGAATTCTCGAAGCCGGTTTGTAAATTGCCACCGGGTAAAAGAGAGTTCTGTGAATTCAAGGATTAGAAAAATAACTTTTTCGGCAATTTATATCGCGTTGATCGTGGGAGTCGGTATCGCTTTAGTTTTTATTCCGAATGTGGAATTGGTGACGGCTCTGACATTTTTATCCGGTGTACTGATGGGCTGGAAATCCGGACTCATTATCGGCGGACTGGGTGAATTATTATTCTCATCTCTCAATCCTATAGGTTCAGGCTTGATCTTTCCGCCCATGCTAATCGCTCAGGTGCTGGCGATGAGTCTGATTGGGGGAATCGGCGGACTTTGCCGGAATTATATCTTAAAATGGCAGGCTCGCTTAACTAATTTCATTATGATCGGACTACTCGGAGGTTTTTTAACTATATTTTACGATATTTGTGTTTCGCTGGCCTATCCTTTAGCGGCTGGTTTCAACCGGCAGGGAATATTGACAACTTTAGCAGCGGGATTGGCGTTCAGTCTGATTCATATACTTGTTAACCTGGTGATTTTTCTTTTTTTGGTGCCATTAACGGCTCAGCAGATCCTACGGGCGATACCTTTTTTCAGGGAGGCTGGATAACAAAATGAGATTTGCCAGAGTATTCCTGATTTTCGGTGTGTTATCCGCTGTTATTAAAGCTGGTGTCAGGTCCGATTTGGAGCAGATCGATTCGAGTCGAATCGCAGAGGCGTTCAATTCGGTTGGAATATACAATATCGGCGATCAGATTTTTGAGAGCAGTAATTATATTTTTCTGCCTTATGATGATTGGGGAGTTAAAGGAATAATCCAGATTTACGGGTTACCAGTTACCGCACTGACCATGCGGAATAACGGTCTGTCGTTGACGGACCCGGTGTACGGGCAGGTGCCGCCAACCTGGTTAAATCCGCGATTTGATCGGATTACTTTTGAATCGAATTCAATGTTAATTTCACCGCGTTATTTTGGTCGGGAGAAAGTATTTTCGCGGTTCGATTATTATCGCGGCGATTACGGCTATAAGAATTTCAGTTTATTGATCAGCGGGCGACTACCGGACAGTACTACGAGCTGGCGATTTGTAGGTGAAAATCTGGGTTACGACAGTTATTATGGAATTCTCGGAGCTAATTTAGGCGCTACCGGAGAGAGTATTTCTCAGGTTTACCGGCTGGATTTACAGACAACGCTGAATAATTGGCAGATTAATATGAATGCTGGTTATCAAAAATACCTTCCGGGTTATATCAAAATATCGCCTTCCGCTTTATCGGCTTATTTATTACCATCATCGAATGGCAATGTAAAAGAATTCCGGGCCAGTTTGGGCGGCATTGCCACGAAAGCGACTGAACGCGATTCGGCCGCGATTGGTTTTCACCAGGCTAATTATATCTATGGGCAATACGTCAGAGATTCCCGATTTGGATTCAAAGGGGTAGCCGATCAGTCGGAATTCAAATTTTATTATGATCGACGGGTAGCACGTCTCAGATTGGCGCTGAGTTTCAATCCGATAATCCGATCGGTCAGCTTACGAGATGGTTTCTATGAACGTCAGAATTTACTAACCGGTCATATCGGTATATTATCAAAAAAAGCGAAAAGCCGCTGGAGTATAAAACTGGGAGTGATCGATCAGTATTTCGATGGTGAAGTAACTTACGGATATTGGTTGAATCCCAAAAACCAGGTCAGAGGGCGGATGGCTACGACCTATGCCCTTTATCCGCTGATATATCAGTTGAATTTTCCTGCCAACCAGCCGCTAGCCGACAAAGGTTTCCAATATCAGATTAGGACCATTGATTATCGTCATTCAGGTCGTAGGTTAAGGTTGAATCTGGCTTTCAACCGCGTCAACTCGGATTTTTACGAGCCGTATAGGTCAGCTATCGACGATACGACGCTGACTTATAATCTCCGGCATCTGGACGCGGTTTATCTGATCGCCAATGGACAATTGACTTTGCCGTGGCGTATGACGCTGACAGCCCGTAGTCTGCTTTCAAATAATGAGGCTGGCGTTTGGTTACAGGGCTGGGGGCAAATCCGCCAGGAGATCGATTTATTCAAGGATAATTTGCGTTTATACGCCGCTGGAGAATTGAATTACTGGGATTCGAACTCGCGCCTGGCCTGGTTCGAAGAAATCCGCAATATTGGCACTTTCAGCATGGAATATTTTACGAACAACCGCTTAAATCTGGTCGCCAGAATTGGTGGGTACATTGGAGATTTCCACATATTTTACGTGATTTATAACGCGGAAGGGCGAGCCTTTGCGACTATTTCCGGGATGAATTATCGTAATCGTTTGAAAATTTTCGGGATTGAATGGCAATTCCTGGATTAAAAGGAGGTAATGATGCTATCATTAAAAATTTCCCGATTTTTTCCTTTTTTATTGGTGTTATTTGGTTTTGAATTATTGTTTGGTCAAACTGATTCGACGAGCATCATTGATATTTACCGTCAGACTTATCAGTCGGCATTCAAAGATCGTGAGATTAGTCCGGACGAGAGCAATCTGCTGAAGAATTTACAGAAATCTCTCAATATTTCCGATGAAACGGTGCGTATTATCCGGCAGGAAATCGCCCTTTCAGCGCCACGAATGCGTGACCAATCGGGCCGCTGGCCGCTGGTAATGCAGAACCTGCTGTATGGTTCGGCATTATACGGCTGGGGAATTCCCTACCTGCTGGATGTCGACGATCCCAAATGGTATGTTGGCGGAGAGTTGCTTTCCGTGGGCGGGAGTTTTTACCTGACTTACCAATTCACAAAGAACATGGACATTTCACATGCCCGGGCCCAGATGTTACGATACGGTTCGGTGATCGGTATACATACTGCCGCGGGCTTCAGTATGCTGGCTTTTCCGGAAGAGCCGAAACTATTTATCTCAGCAATGATGCTGGGGGTGCCGGCCGGAATGATAATCACTGATCGGTTTTATCGAAAATGGCAGCCGAGCCTCGGGCAATCCTGGGCGCTGACTCAATGGGGCGAATTGGGCTACAGCGGAGTCAGTAACCTTTATACGATGATTGATCAACAACCAAAGGAGCCGGATTTTAATTACGACGATTACGAACAGTATGATCGGGAAATGAAACAATACAACGATCAATACGATCACTGGTACCGTCGTAAATTATTCATTACTGCTCTCGGTCATCCGTTGGGCATGGCGCTCAAACGACGATTTTTTGCTGACCGGCAGTATACTCTCGGGGATGGTCTGATGCTGACTAACGGGCGTTATTTTGGTTTGTTCAATGGTTTAATGATCTGGGATTTAATCACGCGGGATACCGAACAGGATGCCAATAATATTGACGGTCTTATTTTCCGTACCGTAGGATCATACGCGGGCACGATTCTGATGGATCGCTATATCAGAAATCAGGATTTTACAGCTGGTCAGGCGATCCTGATGGTTACCGGTGAAATCGCCGGCGGATTATTCGGGGTTGGAACCGGGGTAATTTTTGAGGTTAGTAATGGCCGGATCATGGACCTGCTCGCCGTAGGTGGCAGCTGGGGCGGTTTGTTTCTGACCCGAAAGATATTAACCGTACCTGTTGAAGGTCAGGCTTTTCAATCGGATGAAGTCAGGATTTCATTATCTCCGGTCATATTTCCTGTCAGGGATAAATTATTACCCGGCATCAGCCTGAATATGCAGTTTTGAAATTTGCAGAACAGCCTTTCCAGGCTGTTTATAATAGACAGGTAGGAATGCCTGTCTTACGATTATTCAATATTTTACTATATGCGATTTTTTATCGCCAAATTTTGTGTTAATTTACGACGCTGTTTCAGAAAAGAAAGATGATATAATAATTAGGAGTATTAATAAATGGCGCGGAAAATCGTGCATATAGTTGGGACCGGGACTGTCGGAGCTCCTCTCATTGGAGTATTACTGGGTCGTCGCGAACAGTTGGGAATTGAGGAAATTTCCTTTCAGCCGAATTTAAGAGCTATAGAGAACAAGGCTTTTCTGAATGGTTTGTCGGCTCGCGGAGCGAAATTGTGTGTTAATGAAGAAATTGCCGATGAATTTATCAGCGTCGGGTGTAAGATCGATTACACCTCCGAAGAAGCGATCAAACGCGCGGCAGTGGTAATCGATTGTTCGCCGGATAAGGAACCTTTGAAAAATAAGGCTGATATTTATTCACGTTTGAAAGGTGATCCGAAATTTTTCATAGCGCAGTCAAGAGCGTCCGGATTTGGTCTGGATTACGCTTATGGTATCAACGATGAGGCTCTGCAAACCGGGAAGGTTCAGTTTGTGCGCATCGTATCCTGTAATACCCATAATATTGCTACGTTATTAAAAACTCTGGCTTTCGAAGAAGGAGCGCATTCCCTGGATTGGGGACGGTTTGTTTGTATTCGTCGTGCGAGTGACATGAGCGAGTCCAAATCTTTCATCCCGGCGCCTCAGATCAGTCTGCCGAAGGACGATAATTACGGGACTTATCAGGCTTACGATGCCGCTTCATTATTTCGAACTATAGGAGCCGAGCTTGATCTTTTCTCGTCTTCCCTAAAGGTCAATACTCAATATCTGCACACGGTACATTTTGATATTAAATTGAAGCACTCGATAAATCTGGCGACGGTCATCAATAAGTTGGAAAGCAATCCTCTAATAGCCTTAACTAATAAAACGCTCTCAAGTCTGGTTTTCGCCTTCGCCCGCGATATGGGATTTCTAGGTCGGATCATCAATCAATCGGTAGTGTCCGTTCCCAGCCTGACCGTTAAAGGCGATAATGAGGTATTAGGTTTCTGTTTTTCTCCCCAGGATGGTAATTCGATTCTTAGTTCGATCGCGGCCACGGTCTGGTTCTTTTATCCACATTCTTACCGTGAGAAATTGCAAAATCTGAACGATCTAATATTTGGAGAAGTCTGATATCCTGTAATGCTGATCGAACAAATCATTACCCGGCAATATGGCGAAAACATCTGGCTGGTGGGCGACCCGCTAACCGGCTCCGGATTAATTATCGATCCAGGAGATCATGCCCCTGAAATCATCGCAAAACTCGATGAACTAAAAATCCGACCGGTGGCGATCTTAAATACCCATGCCCATCCTGACCATCTGGCGGCCGCCGTCGCAGTGCAGAAACATTTCGATATTCCATTTTACCTGCATAGCAAGGAAAAGACCGTTTTGAAAACCGCTATTCCTTTTGGATTAATGCTGGGTATCGGAGTCACTAAAGTTCCTCACGATATAACTTACCTGGAAGATGAAGAGTTGCTCGAAATCGGGTCATTTAAGATTAAGATAATTACCACTCCCGGTCATACTCCGGGCGGTGTGTGTTATTTAATCGACGGTTCGCTATTTTCCGGCGACACACTTTTTCGGAATTCGGTCGGTCGGGTCGATTTTCCGGGCGGTTCCTGGCAGGAAATGGAGTGTAGTTTGGCGAAATTGAAAAATTTGCCACCGGAGACTGAGGTTTATCCCGGTCACGGTGTGAATACGTCGATCGCGCACGAGTTGCGTTACAATCCCTATATGAAAAATGGTGAGCGACTGTGAAAGCTTCCGGTTTCTTGCGGAAATTTACTGATTACGTCGAAAGCAATCACCTCCTGGATCATGTCCAAACCGTGATCGCCGGTGTTTCCGGAGGAGTCGATTCGATGAGCCTGCTGGATTTACTGCTATCCCGACAGAAACGCTGGAATATCAAGATTGTCGTCGCCCATTTTAATCATCAGATTCGGGGCGCAATGGCCGAACGCGATGAAGAATTAGTTCGGCAATTCTGTTTTAGGAAGTCGCTGATATTCTTTTCGGAAAGAGCGGATGTACCGAAAATTGCTCGTAAACGACAGATTTCACTGGAAATGGCAGGCCGCGAATTGCGCTATGCATTTTTCGCGAAAATCGCACAGGGATACCCGGGCGGGGTGGTCGCTACGGCTCATACATTGGACGATCAGGCTGAGACAGTTTTACAAAGAATATTAAAAGGCGCTGGTCTGCAAGGTTTATCCGGGATTAGCTCCAAACGGAACAATATTGTGCGCCCCCTGCTGATTGCGACTAAAGCCGATCTGTACACTTACGCGCGCGAAAAAGAATTGCCTTTCGTCGAGGACCATACTAATCTTATCAACGATTGCGAACGTAATATCATCCGCAATCAGGTTTTACCGGCTATCCGGCGCGACCTGAATCCGAATATCACCGTGACGCTGGGGAACCTAGCGCAAATTTTAAGCGAAGCGCGGCAAGTTATCATGGAATCTGCCAGACCAGCTCTGGAGAGTTGCCTAATTAAGGCTGATGCCGAACAAATAGTGCTTGATAAATCTCGTCTTAAAACCTATTTTATCGGGATTGAAAAGGAGATAATCTGGCAATGTCTGCAAAAGTTGACAGCCACCCTTCAACCCCTGAGTTTTAAACGGATGAATGCCTTGCTTAATCTGGTAAATGAAGGTGCGACCGGACGACGGATGAAGATCGGTGACAGAATCACGATTCTGTCGGACCGAAATCGGTTGATTATGCGTCGCGATTCGGGATCCAACTGGGAAGATATGATGATCGTTGCGGGTCAAAAGATCGATAATGAATCTTTTGTCTTTACAAGCGAATTAATGAATGTAAATAATTTCAAAAAAGGAAAACGGCATTCCGGAACCGAATATATCGATTTCGATCGAATCGGTAATGGCTTGAGTTTGCGTCATTGGCAAAAAGGCGATCGAATTGTACCCCTCGGAATTCGTCAATCCCGCAAAATCAGCGATGTTTTAGTAGATCTGAAAATCCCGCTTATCCAGAAAAACCAGATTCCGCTTTTGTACAGTGAAAACAAAATCATCTGGCTATGCGGTCTGACATTGTCCGAAGAATTCAAGATCACCCGGAAAACAAAGACTATTCTGAAATTAACCTACAAGGAAAAACGTTCATGAAAAAGACGATGACCCTGGATGCCAGTCATGGTAAATATGCCGGCCGGATAATCGAAGAACTCCTGACGGTCGAGCAAATTGATCGGCGGGTAATGGAATTAGCAACTGAAATCTCAACCCGATATAAGGGCACGGTACCGATCTTGATCGGAGTGTTGAATGGCAGTTTCATCTTCTTTGCGGATTTATTCCGAAAATTGCAGATCGATGGTGAAGTTGATTTTATTAAAATTTCCTCTTATGCCGACCAGACCCAATCCTCCGGCACCGTACTTTTACGGAAAGATATTAGTTGTGATATAACCGGTCGGGATGTGATCGTTATCGAAGATATAATCGATTCCGGCTTGTCAATCAAGTTCCTGAAACGGCGATTAGAAGAGAGTAATCCGAATTCAGTCAGTTTTGCGGCTTTATTGATGAAAGAGCCCACCCAGGTGGACTTTCCGATCGATTTTCTGGGATTCAAGATACCCAACAAGTTTGTGGTAGGGTATGGTCTGGATGTAGCTCAGAAACTGCGCAACTTACCCTCGATTTACGCTTTTAAGTAGAAAAAAAGGAATGATTTAATATATGCCAAAAAATAACAACCAATCCAAAAATCATGAGCCCGATCGTTCGATTGAGCACCGGAAACAGCGTCAACCCCGGAAAAATTCGGCGGGATCACCCAAACCGAACCGAGACGATTTCCGCTGGAAGAAAGCCTCGCGCACTTCGTTGATGTGGATTATCATTATCGTTAGTTCGATTATACTAATGCAAATACTCGGACGCGGCGGCGAGGAAGAGGTAGTCATCTCCTATTCTCAATATAAAGAGCTGTTATCGCAGAAGCGTATCAAATCAGCCGTAATTATCGAAAATGAATTTCACGGAACTCTCGCGCAAAAAGTGCCGCTGGTAATTGGTGAACGCTCAGTCGATGTGGAAAAATTTATTGTAAATTTACGATTTGTCGATAGCGAGATGCTTCAAAGCTGGGATGAAGCCGGCCTTAAATATGATTTCAAGGTCAGAAACACAAAATGGACGAGTTTTTTCACGAGCATCTTACCGTTTATTTTTATCGTTTTAATTACGCTATTTTTTCTGAGGCGCATGCAGGGTCAGAATAATAAGGGTATTTTCGGCTTTGGCAAGAGTAAAGCCCGACTGTGGACCAGCGACCGTCCCCAAACCTGCTTCAACGATGTCGCTGGTTGTAACGAGGCTAAGGAAGAATTACAGGAGATTATCGAGTTTCTCAAGTCGCCTTCGAAATTTTCCCGTCTGGGAGGTAAAATCCCGAAAGGTGCTCTTCTGCTTGGCCCGCCCGGTACCGGTAAGACTCTTTTGGCGAAAGCCGTGGCTGGTGAAGCCGGGGTTCCGTTTTTCAGTATCAGCGGTGCCGATTTCGTGGAGATGTTTGTGGGAGTCGGTGCCTCGCGCGTACGTGACCTTTTCGAGCAGGGAAAGAAAAGTGCGCCCTGCATTATTTTCATCGATGAAATTGATGCCGTTGGTCGTCATCGCGGTGCCGGATTGGGCGGCGGTCACGATGAACGCGAACAGACCTTGAACCAATTGCTGGTCGAAATGGACGGTTTTGATGAGAATACTAACATTATCATTCTGGCGGCTACCAACCGACCGGATGTACTGGATACGGCTTTATTACGACCCGGACGCTTCGACCGGCAAATCGTCGTCGATGTCCCCGACCTGATGGGGCGGGAAGGGATTCTGAAAGTTCATACCAAGAAAATCCCGCTGGCTAAGGATGTTGATTTATCAATCGTCGCCAAGGGTACTCCCGGTTTGGTCGGTGCTGATCTGGCCAATCTCGCCAACGAAGCCGCTCTTCTGGCCGCGCGTAGAAATAAAAAGGCCGTCGAAATGAACGACTTCGAGGAAGCCAAGGACAAGGTCATGATGGGCGTTGAACGCAAGAGTTTGCACATTTCCGATCGCGAACGGAAATTAACTGCCTACCACGAATCAGGACATGTCTTGGTGGCAGTCAATATTCCAGAGGCTGATCCGATTCATAAAGTGACCATCGTACCACGCGGCCGTGCATTGGGTATTACACACCAATTACCGATGGACGAGCGCCATAATTATTCACGTTCATATATCAATGGCCGACTCTGTATCCTGTTGGGCGGTCGTGCCGCGGAAAAGATTATTTTTAATGAGTTGACAACCGGTGCCGGCAATGACATCGAAAACGCCACTGAACTAGCCCGGAAGATGGTTTGTGAGTGGGGTATGAGTGACAAACTGGGGCCCTTGACATTCGGTAAGAAGAATGAGGAAATATTCCTCGGTCGCGAAATTGCCACTCATCGGGATTTCAGCGAAGAGACCGCGAAACTGATCGACCAGGAAGTTCGTGAAATCGTTGAAAATGCCGAAAATCTGGCCTGTGAGATTCTCAAAAAGAATATTGATTTATTGAATAAACTGGCCGAGGCTTTGCTAGAAAAAGAAGTCATGGATGGAGCCGAAATCGCCAGACTATTGGGGGATGCCAAAGATATTTCTGTCGATATACTGGTCGATAAAAGTGCCGGCAGTAAACCTAAACCAGTTAAAAAGACCAAAGCCGGTTCGCTTCCGAAAAAAGTTCAAAAAGTAACAGGAGCCGAAACTGATCAGGCGACTCAAAAATGATGAAATCGCCCATCTGATTGGTGAGATGGAATCGCTGTTTGTCGATCCGGCCGGAATTGAGATTATGGCTCAAAAAGGTCAGTATTTGATTCTTAAAACCGATCCGATTAAGGCGCCGGCCGCCAATATTCTCAAACAACAAACTTTATCTATCGGCGGCGAATGTGCCGTATCGCGGAAAGTAGCGACGGGACAGGCGCCGGATACTCCGGTAATTTTATTAGCCACCCGCCGGCAATACGAGCGCCTGATAGAAAGTCTCAGACATCAATACTTTGGATTGAACGCCTTGGCTACGGAGATTGAGCAATATCTGCGACGAATCTCCACCGCGCAGACCTTTCAGATTGGTTTGCAGAAGTATCAGACCGGTAGGAAGACTTTAGTTATGGGGATCCTAAACGTTACCCCGGATTCGTTTTATGATGGCGCTAGAAATTTTAAGGCTTCGACAGCCATTGAAACGGCTTTCCAAATGGAATCCGAGGGCGCGGATATAATCGATATCGGCGGCGAGTCGACCCGACCTGGCTCCGATCCAATTTCTGCTGAAGAGGAGATCGCCCGCTTACAGCCGGTTCTGGAACACTTAAAGACCAAGCTAAAAATTCCGATATCGGTGGATACCTATAAATCGTCGGTTGCTGAATGGGCCTTACAAAATGAGGCCGTCATTATCAATGATATCAGTGGATTGAATTTCGATCCCCAAATGGCGAAGATTATTGCCAAATATAAAGCCGGTGTCATCCTGATGCATATCAAGGGAACGCCTAAAAATATGCAGACCAATCCCCATTACGACAATCTGATCGATGAAATTATTTCTTATTTATCCGATTCCATCCAAAAAGGCTGTCGGGCTGGAATTGATGAATCGCGAATATTCATCGATCCGGGGATCGGTTTCGGCAAGACTGTTCACGATAATTATCGGATTGTACATTACCTGGAGGAATTTAAATCCCTGGGCTTTCCAATCCTGGTTGGTCCATCGCGTAAATCATTTATCGGGCAGATTCTCGACTTACCACCGGCCGAGCGATTGGAAGGAACACTGGCGGCTGTAACAGCTAGTATCCTGAATGGTGCCAGCATTGTCCGGGTGCACGATGTCAAAGCCGCTGTGCAGGCAGTAAAAATTGCAGATGCAATCGTAGGAATTCAATAAAATGACCCTGTTCACTTTTAAATTTTTGACTGTCACTATCTGGGATATTATCGACATTATCGTTGTCTATATCATAATTCTAAAACTCTATCAGTTTTTCAAGGGCTCGCGCGCTTCGCAGATGCTGATCGGGCTGGCGATCATTTTACTGACCTCATTCATTGCCCGGGCTTTGAACCTGCAGAGTCTGTCCTGGATAATGAGTCATTTGCAAACTATCTGGGTTATTGCCTTTGTAATAATTTTTCAACCGGAACTACGGCGAGTTCTGATCTTTCTGGGACAGAGTCGTCTCGTAAGACGCTTTTTAAGTGAATCGAAATCCAAAACGATCGAATCGGTGATCGAAGCCTCACGAGAATTAGTCCGGCGCAAGTGGGGCGGTTTATTTGTTCTGGTCAGGGAAGTCGGTCTGAAACCGGTCAAAGATCGCGCCACAGCTATCAATGCGGAAGTATCCGCCAGTCTGTTGGTATCAATTTTTAATCCCGGTTCGCCGCTTCATGACGGCGCAGTTCTGATCCAGAATGACATAATCGAAGCGGCCGGATGTATTTTACCGTTGTCCGAAAATCCGGATATAGATCCGCAGATGGGAACCCGTCACCGGGCGGCACTTGGTATAAGTGAAGAATCGGACGCGGTGGTTGTGGTCGTTTCGGAAGAAACCCAGAAAATCGCCGTCTCCCATCAGGGCGTCTTTTACCGTAATATTGATGAAGACACTCTGCGAGCGTTATTGAGTCGGTTGTTCTTCAGCGGCAGTGCCAAGAGATAACCGCGTAATCAATATCGAAAGCAGTGTCTGTAAAAGATATTCAGCGCTTGTCAATTTTGAATATTAATAATCTCTACAAGACTTTAGTTTGCGGGCTGATTTTATTAATCAGTCGTGACTTTTTATGGTCAACCGGTTCTGAGATTAAGATGACTGAAAGATGGCTGAACGCCGCGACCTGGCAATGGCAGGCCGAGCTTCCTGTACCGAAAGTCACAATAAATAATGAAATCCGGGCTAGTGTGATTGAGATTTCCGGTCTGGATAATTCGGTACGCGGGGGCTTCCCGTCTATTCCTGTCTATCGGAAATTATTCAATGCCTTACCGGATGAAATTACTTATCAGGTGCAATCCGGCGGTCAGAGTTACATGCAGTTGTCGGCGCTGGTTGAAATATTCTGGGATACTCCTGTGACTGGCAATGATTCGCCATCAATCGCCACGCCTCCGGATGAATCGAAAAGTTTTTCAACTTACCCGATGCGTCTGGTAGAAATCGATTTCATCGGGTATGTCAAGGGCGTTCCGTTGAGTTGTGTTAGCATTTATCCCTATCAGTTGCTGGATAACGGGCGCCAGATAAAGTGCTTCAGCACGGTTACGGTTCAGGTAGCGATTAAACCGGGGAATCGTTTACAGAAAAACGTTTCGCAGTCTGACGAGTCTCTTTTGAAAGCCTTGGACATTCGATCCGGCGAAGTCAGACGACTCGTTAAACCGCACACCCCTCTGGCAAAAACCGCTTCCATTTTTCCGGCTGGAAAAATTTTAGCCAGGTTTACCGTTGATGAAGATGGAATTTACCGCATCTCATGTAAAACCCTGAGTGATAGCGGCGTCGTCCTGAAAAATGTCGATCCGCGTACTTTTCGGCTCTATAATCAGCACAAAGAGGTGCCGATCTACCTGAACGGTGAATCGGACGGCGTTTTTAACAGGGGCGATTATATCGAATTCTTCGGTCGGCGAAATCGCAACAGCGTGGCTGACTACGAATACGATCCGTTTAGCGATAAGAATGTCTACTGGCTGACATGGGGTGAAAATTACGGTCTGCGCTACGCGGAAGAGTCGGTGCAGGTGAATTCGCCGATAGATGAAACGATTGTGCCAATTGACTATTTATTTACCGCCCATATCGAAGTCAACGACGCCTTTCATCGGCTGGGTCAGGTGGACATCGACAAGCCGACCTACGTCCGCGACCATTGGTTTTTTGATGAAGGGATATATGGCGGTACCACCAGGCAATACACATTTCAATTATCGTATCCGAATCCGAATAATATTAAAGATTTTTCAGCTGAACTCACTCTACACGGTTTGACTTATGATAATGCTGGTATTCATGAAGTAAAATATTTCATCAACAGTGTTGAAGTAGCTAGTGGTAAATGGAAAAATCAGATGGCATATTCAGTAAAAAGTAGTCCTGTTAATAATTTACCCAATAGATACCTTCTAAATGGTCAAAATATTTTACAAATTGATGTAGCCGATATCGATTTAAATAAAATACCTAATGCATTAGTCGCGGATTATCTTAAAATTAAATATTATCGGTTATATAAGGCTGATTCTGATGAAATAGAGTTCACCCGGCCGGCTGGAAATTTAAACTATAATTATACTTTCACTCTAACCAATTTCAGTTCGCCTGATATTTCAATTTATAAGGTCGGTAGAAGCAAACTCCGCGACTTTACGACCGAATATAATAAAAGCACAAATTCTTACAAGGTTGTCCTTCAGGATTATGTCCGGGATGATACGACATTATACTGGGCAGCCTGTGACGAAGCTCTAAAGAAACCAATTTCGGTCAGACTGGACACAATCATGGGCTTAAGTTCAAGTACAAGCGGTGCAAATATAATCATCATAACTCGTCAGGAATGGATCAATAGTCTTGCAAAACTGACCGATTTTTATGCCGCAAGTGGTATGTCGTCGCAGGTGGTGGGAATTAAAGATATCTATAATGAATTCAGCGCCGGAATCGTCACTCCATTTGCCGTCAAAAGGTTTTTACAATATGTTAGTAACAATTGGAATCCAGCGCCCGAATATGTGTTGCTCATCGGCGACGCCAATCTGAAGGAAGAGCAGTCCGTGCCGGCTTTTTTCTTCCAGACTTACGGATTCGGAGCCTGTCCAGGAGATTTCTGGTATGCCCTGGTTGACGACGATGAAGTACCGGATTTTGCCATCGGTCGCTGGCCATGTTCGACTGACGATGGACTGGAGTTATTGATCGATAAGCGGATCAATTATACCAAGAGTAACATGATCGGCAGTTGGAACAACGAACTGCTGTTTATTGCCGGAAAAGAAGATGTATTTAAAAATCAATCTGAAAATATGATCCAGCGCCAGATCGGTAAGGAATTCAATATTAATCGGATTTATATCAATCCGGCTTCGATCGGTTCGCCCTTTTTCGGCGGTTCGGACACCTTATTATATTTATTTAACAATGGAATCACGCTTGGCAATTTCATGGGACATGGCGGCGGCGCAGTCTGGGCTGATCGCGGTCTGTTTAATTCAGACCATATTAAGGATATGACTAATTACGAGCGCCTGCCGTTTCTGACCAGTATGACTTGTTTTACAGGTGATTTTACGAATGTAACCGGGCTGGGTGAAATGCTTTTACTAGCTGAAAATGGGGGCGCCATAGGATTATGGGGCGCAAGCACTTTTGGTTGGATCAAAAATGATTATCTGTTAGCCAAGCCATTTTATGATGTGATTTTCGAGCCCGGCATGACGGTCGGCAAGGCCATTCAAACTGCCAAAATCCGCTATCAGGCCACCGCTTTCGATTATTTAAGATTATCGATGATTTATACCTATAATCTGATTGGCGATCCGACGGTCAGCCTGCCTTTTCCGGATCAATCGGTGCGCCTTGAACTCGATAAAATTAATCCGGCGCCGGGCGAGTCGGTCACTTTAGCCGGGACATTACCCTATGAAACCGGCAAAGTCTATCTGCAACTGTTCGACTCCAGTAAATATGCAATCTTTCCCGAGCCGCAAGAAATAGCATTTAATTCAAGTAATTTCAGTCATGTAATTACCTTACCGGTTGAAATTAATCCCGGCAGTACCTATATCAATTACTACGTAGAAAGCGGAACTGGTAAACAAGATGCCCACGGAGTAACGCTGTTTGATATTGGGGACCTGACATTTTACGGATTTGGTTACTCGCCATCTTCACCTGGCAGAAATGAACCCGTAATATTGTCCGTTTTTATCGAATTGTCGGATATCGAATCAATCTTCTGCGAAATCGACACTGTCAGCGCCGATGAAAATTTGGATGAGGATGGAATCGAACATATTGTCAGCTTTCAGGACGATTCAGCCTTACTTTCGATTCCACTGACTGCGGTCGCTTCGATTGCGAATAAATGGCAGACCGCCCAGCCTTTTCAGGTAGGCACTCCCGGTAAATTAATCGCAGTCCGCTTCGTGGTATTAGATTCAAATGGCGGGCGCACGGTCAGTCAGCCCTATGCAATTAAAATCCGAAGAGCGCCAGATCTATATCCGGTGAAAATCGACCAGGGTGGTGAAAAATTTCCGGAATTGATAGTTTCGGTTTATAATAATAACGACGATGCTCTGATGGCTGAAGTCAGGGCTGAACATCTGATAGGTCAAGATTCGGAATTATTTGGATCACGGGAAGTCCTGCTTTATCCAAACCGTATGACTTTGGTAAGATTTCCCGGAATTCTCGGTCGCGATACTGCTTACTATAAGATTTCAATCGATCCGGACAATGAGATTGCTGAATCCAACGAATCAAATAACATTTTGACCCACTCGGTAATTGTCAATACTTTTGCTATTCTGCCCCAACTCGGAACAACCTATGACGGCATTCAATCGGATACGATTTTAGTCGCCGGTATTTTCAAGATTGCGATTGCGCCTCTGAGTGTCGCCGATTCGGCAGTCTTGATATTGCAAACGGATACGAACCTGACGGTCGCTAACCAGCCGAAATTCAGCTTAATTTCACCCTCGTCCGAATATTCGATGCTGGGGCTGAAAGTTGCCAATGGTAGTGCATCTAATTCATTAGCACTAGAGATCAGTTTAAAAATAGACGTGACCAGTCTGTTGTCGGATCAATTGACTGATTTACGGATTGGTAAATGGAATAATTCCCTGCGGATTTGGTATCAGGAAGAGAGTGTGATTGAAGGCCAAACCATTAAAACTCTGACTACCCTACCTGGTACTTTCAGTCTGATTAAAAATAGCGATACTACTCCGCCGACCCTTGAACTAAATCTGGAAGGCCAGCAATTTTTTCAAAATTCCTTTGTTTCCGACCGCCCGAGCATTTCGATTATCGGCGAAGATGATAACGGCGTGCGTTTCGATGCTGAAGGAATCAAGGTAATCCTGGATGAAGACGAAATAGCGTTTGAAAATCTGAGTGCGCCGGACACGATTACCAGCGGACATTATTTTTCAGCCCAATTCCGACCGACGCTTGAACCGGGTGATCATACCCTCAAAGTATCGTTAAAAGATGCGGCCGGGAATGGTACCTTTCAATCGGTCGGTTTTATTGTCAGTGATGAATTGAAATTAATCGATTATGGTAATTACCCCAATCCCTTCAAGAGTCAAACCACTTTTATTTACGAATTAACTCAGCGGGTGAATACTTTTAAAATTAAAATATATACTACTTCCGGCCGACTGGTGCGGGTTCTGGATTCGAATAACGTTTTTGAATCGGGAACGGATTTAAATGAAGGCGGATACCATGAGGTAATGTGGGATGGTCTCGATGGTGATGGAAATTTCATCGCCAATGGGATCTATTTCTATAAGATAACTGCCAAATCAGGTGATAAAACTGTCACCAGGATCGGAAAATTGGCCAAGGCACGATGAAGCGGATTCTGGCAATAATATTTGTAATGTTTCATTTATTCTATGGATTAATCGCCGGTGAATATGCGGATGCTTTTCTCGAATTGGGAGTCAGTGCAAGGGCTGCGGCCATGGCCAATGCCATTGGTGCCCTGGATATTTCCGAGACCGCTTTTGTGAGCAATCCTTCCGGAATAGGTTATGTCAAGGAAGCCCGGCTGGGGCTGATGTATACCTCGCAATTTGGCCTGGCCGACCATAATTATATAGGTTTGGCGATGCCGATCAGTCAGCATTATTCCCTGGCGTTAAGCTGGATTCGGTTCGGTGTCGACGATATTCCGATTCTGCCGGATATTGTGGGTGAGATTTCCGATAAAGCCGAGCGCCGCGATTCGGTAATCAGCATTTATAACAGTGACATCGCGACCTTCAATGATATTGAAAATGCGGTTTTTATTTCGCTGGCACGTTTTAATTCGGCGATAATTGACCTGGGATGGATTTATTCGAAATTCAATCTGGAATTTCCGATTGGGATAAATATCAAATTCATCCATAAAAAATATTACACTCTTGAAGGTTATGGACTGGGAATAGATATCGGTGGTCGTCTGCGGGTTAGTGGTGAAGAAGTCCTGGACATCAATCATCTGGGGATGTTAAGTCTCGGACTGACTCTTAAAGATGTTTCCGGTACGACAATTTACTGGAATACCAAGAGTCAGGACCGTATTCGCTTGACGCCGGCGTTGTCATGGGCATTGGAACAACCGATAAGACCCCTGAAATTAATGGTTAATCTGGGAGCGGAGCGACAATTTCGTTACCACGATAAAACCAACTACGGACTTGAAATAATTTATGCTAATCGTCTTTCTTTACGGACTGGCTTAAAAAAATCTGGCTTAAGTCTTGGTTTAGGTTTAAATTTTAAAGCAATGAAAAAGTTAATCAATCTCGATTATTCATTTTATAATCATGATCTCGGAGCGAGTCATCGTATCGGTATTAGTATTGAAATTTAAAAGGCATCAGAATTGTCTCGCATTGCATATCTGGTTATTTTTATTATGTTTTTACTAAACGCTTGTGGAAAAAACCTGGAGGATCCCAATCCACCGGCCTGTCCGGAATGGGTTTCGAAATCGTCGCCGTATGACACGACCGAAAGCGGTATCGATACCGATCCGAATGGAGATGTTATAATTTTGGAATGGTATACCGGCGCTGATGAAGATATCGATACTTACCGCATTTATCGAGCCAGTGACATAGAGGATAAGTTTAATTTATTGGACGAAGTTCAATCGCAATTGACGGCTGGTGCTGTAAATACATATCTCGACGAAAATGTTGCGATTGATAGTCCCTATTATTATTTTCTGCGGGCTGTCGATCAGGCCGGGAATTACAGTCCACGTTCCGATACAGTTGGATATAAATTACTGCGAAAAATAAATCTATATGAACCGATTACCAGCACCATTTCGGATGTAAAGCCGACTTTTAAGTGGTCGGATCCGTCTTCAGCCGCCTCGGAATATGTTATCAGAGTGGAGCAGTTTAATCCGAATCGAACGATTTGGATATCAGCCCTGTCACGACAAGATTATTCGGATGCAATCCAAAGTATTAAATATGGAGAAGGGTCTGTATTTTTTTTCGCTCAAAATGAACTAAGTAGGAGCCTTATTTATCGCTGGCGGATCGATGCCGTATCGGCGTTGGACCGCGAAAATGAAGCCGGCTCGGAATCAAACTGGGGCTATTTTACGACTCAATAACAAGTAGGAGTAACCGTGAAAAGAACTTCTTTACTTTTATTTTTATTTATAATCACTGGCCATCTTTTGGCTCAGGAAAGTCAATCGATTACTCCCAGAACCGGACGTACGGCAGATAAACTGTCTGCCTCCAAATATATTCTGTCCGCCGGTTCGGATGCCCTGCTGATGACCGTAAAAATTTGGGGTGAAGTGACTAAACCCGGTCTTTACGACGTTCCCATCGGAACTGACCTGATCGAACTCATCTCAGCCGCCGGCGGACCCAACACCCGCGCTAATTTGTCCAAGATCAAGGTTATTCATGGATCTCCTAATGACGATGAAAGTTCTGTAACTACAGTAAACGTCAAACAATTCTTAACCTCAGGCGATCTGGATAAAATTCCCGAAATTAAACCATCCGATACGATTGTCGTGCCGGTCAAACCTTTTTCGTTTTTCCTGACCTCAATATCCTGGACCCAACAGATTTTAAGTTTATTTTCTATTTATGCGATGATTGTTTATTACACTTCAACTTCAAGATGAAGTGGCTGAGAAAGAAAGTACCAAAAATAAAGAGGAGTAACACATGATTGACAGCATTGATGTAAAGATTTTGGATATCCTTCAGAAGGAAGGTCGGATTCAGCGCAATAAAATCGCCGACATGGTGGGCTTGACCATTCCGGCTGTTAGCGAGCGGATGCGGAAATTGGAAAAGAAACGCGTTATCGAAGGTTACCACGCCAAGATAAACAGCGCCATGATCGGTAAGGACGTAACGGCGTTCGTATTTGTAATGACCTCACCCTCCAACAATTATGACGAATTTGTCCGCCGCAGTCGCGAGGAAAGTGACATAATCGAATGTCACAGTATCACCGGTGAAGGTTCACATTTACTGAAAGTGCAGACCGACAATACGGTCGCCCTCGAGAAATTACTCTCCAAGATTCAGTCCTGGCCGGGTGTTTTGCAGACCAGAACCTACATTGTACTGTCCAGTTATAAGGATTTTTCGTCACTAAAGCCGGCCAATGGACTGGTGAAAAAGTAAGTTCATAAGAAAGCTTACAATATTGTTAATATTATATGTGTTTAATTCTTAAGAATTATGGATTTTGGTATGTTAAGTGATATACAGACAGAACTGGAAAATATTGCGCCCCGGGTCGATGAATTACGGAGGTTTCTTTGACGTCGATGCTAAGAAAATGGAGCTGAATGCCGAGCGTCAAAAAACCACTGCTTCGGATTTTTGGACTGATCAGACGAAAGCCCAAGCTGTTCTGCAGAAAATCCGCCGTCTGGAAACCGAGATAAATCAATTCGAAGGTCTGGCCAGGCAGTATCAGGACATGGTGGATTTCGTCGCCCTGGCACTCGAGGAACAGGATGAATCGATTCTGCCTGAATTAGAAAAGATGTTACAGGAATTAAATCAGCGGATCAGTCAGGTTGAACTTGAAACTATGCTCAGCGATCCGGATGATGAGCGGAATGCCATTATGACGATCCATCCGGGAGCCGGTGGCACCGAATCCCAAGATTGGGCGCAGATGCTGATGCGGATGTATTTACGCTGGATGGAACGCACTGGCATGCAATCTGAAGTGATCAGTATTCTTGACGGGGAAGAAGCCGGTATCAAGGAAGCCAGTATTGAAGTAAAAGGTCCTTATGCATTCGGTTATCTCAAGGCTGAGGCCGGAATTCATCGTCTGGTGCGAATTTCCCCTTTCGATGCCAATCATCGCCGGCATACCTCGTTCGCTTCGGTGTTCGTCTATCCTGAAATTGAAGACGATATCACCGTTGATATTAATCCGGATGACCTGCGCATTGATACTTATCGGTCCAGCGGTGCCGGCGGTCAGCATGTCAATAAAACCAGCTCGGCCGTGCGGATCACGCATCTTCCAACCGGTATTGTCGTACAATGCCAGAATGAGCGTTCCCAATTCAAGAATAAGGACAGCGCCATGAAAATTCTGCGTGCTCGTCTTTATCAATTGAAAAAAGAGGAAAAAGAAAAAGAAAAAATGGAAATCGAGAAAAGCAAAAAGGATATTTCCTGGGGTAACCAGATTCGCTCCTATGTTTTTCAGCCTTATACCATGGTCAAGGATCACCGCACTAAATGCGAAACCGGCAATATTCAGGCGGTGATGGATGGCGAAATCGATGAATTTCTATATCAGTATTTATTATATAAAGTAAAAAAATGAAAGACCTAAATAGTGAATAAAGAGAGTCAACAAACCGGTAAATCGCTGAATGAATTACTCGCCATCCGACGCGAAAAATTAAAGGAAATCCGCGAGCTGAATTATCGCGCCTATGAATACGAATTTCAACGGACTCACAACGCGGCTGAAATTGTTCAAAAATTTGATGAAATTACCGAAAAAGTCGTGGTTCGAACTGCCGGACGGGTAATGGCAATCCGCAAAATGGGGCGAGCCAGTTTCGGCAATATCCAGGATGAAAGCGGGCCCATCCAGATTTACGTACAGGAAAACAGTGTCGGTCAGCGCGGCTGGGAATTATTCGGTTTACTCGACATAGGTGACATCATCGGGGTAGTCGGGAAAGTCTTTCGAACCCGTACTGGTGAGATCACGATTCTGGTCGATGAACTACGACTTTTAGCTAAGAATATCCGTCCAATTCCGATAGTCAAGGAAAAGGACGGTCAGGTTTTCGATGCCTTTACCGATAAGGAACAACGGTATCGCCAGCGTTATCTCGATTTGATGGTCAATCCCGAAGTACGCGAGGTTTTTCGCACGCGCTCGAATATTATCCAATGGACGCGTAATTTCCTGAATGAACGCGGTTTTCTGGAAGTCGATACGCCGGTTCTTCAACCAGTTTACGGCGGCGCCAATGCCCGGCCCTTCAAGACTTTTTATAATGCGCTCGAGCGCGATTTTTATCTCCGGATTGCAGTTGAATTATACCTGAAACGCCTGATTATCGGCGGCTTCGAGAAAGTCTATGAAATCGGGAAGAATTTTCGGAACGAAGGGCTCGATCGCAGTCATAATCCTGAATTCACTTTGCTAGAATTTTATCAGACTTATGTCGATTATAATTACATGATGGATTTTGTCGAACAATATTTCCGTTATCTTTGTGCAAAGATGGAAAAATCGAAGTTAACCTTCGGCGAATATGAAATTGACTTCACTCGGCCGTTTCCGCGCCGCAGGATGTTCGATCTGATCCGGGAATACACCGGAGAGGATATCGAAAACTATTCGGAATCGGATCTAAAAGCATTTTGTCTTAAAAAAGGAATCGAATTAAAACCGGATGACAATTACGGTAAATACATTGAATTATTGTTTGCCAATTTCGTCGAACCGAACCTGATCCAGCCGACTTTTGTCATTGATTATCCGAAAGCCATTTCACCACTCGCTAAAAGCAAACGCGACGGCTCAGTCGATATCGTTGAGCGTTTCGAGCTTTATATAGCCGGTCATGAATTTGTCAATGCATTCAGTGAACTGAACGATCCCATCGATCAGCGCGAACGCCTGGAACAGCAAAACCGTCTGCGCGAATCCGGTGATGAAGAGGCTCAGACAATGGACGAGGATTTTGTCACTGCCATGGAGTATGGTATGCCGCCGACCGGCGGAGTCGGGATCGGCATCGATCGGGTGGTCATGCTGTTTACCAATCAGGTTTCGATTAAAGACGTTATCCTCTTTCCACAGATGCGTACCTGAGAGTGCGGAGCGATGAGTGTCCCGTTTTTCATCGCCAAGCGTCATCTCCTGAGCCGCCATAAAATCGGCTACATCTCTTTTATTAGTTTAATTGCTACGATCGGTCTGGCAGTCGGCGTCGCGGTTTTAATCCTGACCATCTCGATTCTGAACGGCTTCGAACAGGAAATTAAAACCAAACTGCTCGGATTTGATTCACACATCCGTTTGCGCTTGCTTTACCAGGATGCAATGGATTCTACCTTAGCAATTCGTGCGGAGCTGGAAAAGATGCCGGAAGTCGAATGTTTCGTGCCATATATTCACGGTGCCGCCATGATCCGTAACGGCCCCGAAACTGACGGAATCATCGTCGAGGGAATCGCCGAAGCGGATATCCGTCGCACCCTGGCGGTGGATAATTTTATTAAAAAGGGAGAACTGCGTTTCAATTTACCGGATGACCGCGATGGAATTCTGTTAGGTATGAAGTTGGCCCAACAACTGGGCGTTGACATCGGTCAAAAAGTATACTTGTTTGTAATGCAACCGGCCGGCGGTTTTATCAAGCGACCGCACATCTTGACTTTTACCGTCACCGGTTTATACGATTCCGGGATTACCGATTATGACGATGTTTTCATTTATACCAGTTTGACGGCCGCTCAGAGGCTGTTCAATCTCGGTGCTAACTTTTCCGGTTATCAGATTCGATTGAAAGACAGTGAGCAAGTCGATAAAGTCACTGATTATATCAATACCAGTCTCGGTTACCCGTACACTGCGCTCAGCTGGAATGACCTGCACGCCAATCTTTTCGAATGGCTGAGGATTCAGCGCATTCCGATCCTGCTGATATTCGGACTGATCGCAGTCGTGGCGATTTTCAACATCATCAGTTCGCTGATGATGATCGTGATCGAGAAAACACGCGATATCGGTATTCTGAAAAGTGTGGGGTTGAATAACCGGCAGGTGACCCGTATTTTCTTTTTCGAAGGACTCTGGATTGGAATGATCGGGACTCTGGCTGGTTTTGGATTGAGTCTGTTTCTGGCTTTCTTACAGAATCGGTTCGATTTAATTGCGCTCCCGGCTGATGTCTATTTTATGAATTCTTTGCCGGTCTTACTGAATGTCTGGAGCTTTCTGATAATCGGTTTAATCGCCATCTTCTGTGCCATCCTGGCCACCTTGTATCCTTCTTATAAAGCGGTTAACCTAACTCCGAGTGAGGCGATCCGTTATGAATAGGAATTTTCTGAACTGGATTGCCCTGCGCTATTTTCGTTCAAAGAAAAAAACCGGGCTGATCTCTTTCACCTCTTATGTTTCGATTATCGGCATTGTCCTGGGAGCCTTCGCCATGCTGGTATCTCTGAGTGTTCTGAATGGCTTCGAAGCTGAAATCACCGATCGGGTCATCGATCTCGAATCACACCTGCGCATCACTGATCACGAATTAAAATCGGCCCAGGTGGAGCAAATTAAAGGATTATTAAATGGCGTACCCGTGCAGGAGGTTTTCCCGTTTGTTTTGAAAAAAGCCATATTATCTTCGGAGCAAATGGAGGCCGTGGTGCGCATTAAGGCCGTCGAAGTCGCAACTCTGGAACAACAACTTGCCGGTCCTACGACTATGACCCGCGGCGGGGCCAATTTTACTTCATCCGTTAACGATTTACCGGGTATTGTGGTTGGTTATCAATTAGCCGACAAGCTGGGAATCTATCCGGGCGATACGCTGAACCTTATCAATCCCCTCAGTATTGGGAGCGGGATGAGCATTCCCATCATCGGTCAGTTCGCCATTACCGGAGTGTTCCGGCTCGATTTGTTCGACTATGATGAAAATATGGCTTTTATCGAATTAGGAGAAGGCCAGAAAATATTCGAAATGCAAGATAATTTTAGTGGGATAGACATTCGATTGCAAAATTATAAATATGTTGACAGAGCCCATCAGCAGTTGGTAGACGGCCTAGGAGATAAATACGAGATTGCCAGCTGGGAAGATTTACATCGGACGTTATTCGGAGCGATGAAATTGGAAAAATACGGCAGTTTTATCGCCCTGAGTTTTATCATTTTAGTAGCGATCCTGAACCTGACGAGTTCTTTGGTGATGTTGATAATGGAGAAAATTCGCGAAATCGGCATGCTTCAGGCGCTGGGTGTGAATCAGCTTCAAGTACGTAAAATTTTTCTGCGGCTGGGCTTCCTGATCGGCGGTATCGGCCTGATGACCGGGATAGGGTTGGCGCTGGCGCTTTGTCTGGCGCAACAGCATTTTCAGTTCATACCTCTTCCGTCGGTATATTTTATTCCCTATCTTCCGGTACAGGTTCAGTGGACCGATGTAATCATGATTGTGGGAGCCGGTTTGTTATTAATTTACTGCGGGATAATTTACCCCAGTTGGCGAGTTGGTAAACTCATGCCTTTGGAGGCTATTCAGTATGAAAAATGAAACAGGTCAGGCGCTTTTAACGGTCAGGAATCTATGCAAGTCGTTCTGGAACGATGGCCAGGAAATTGCCGTTCTTCGGAATGTCAATTTTGAGGTAAAAGAAGGCGAAGTCATAGCAATAGTCGGTCCCTCCGGAATCGGTAAGTCAACTCTGCTGAATTTGCTGGGAACTCTCGATCGGCCGGATGCCGGAACGGTGGAATATAAAGGTCGTGATCCGTTCGCTTTGCCAGACCCGGAAATTGCACGATTTCGCAATACTCACATTGGATTTGTTTTTCAATTTCATCATCTTTTACCGGAATTTACCGCCCTCGAAAATGTCATGATACCGGCCATGATTTATGACCGTGATGTTATCAAAGCCGAAAAGCTGGCGCGCGAAATGCTGGATCGGGTTGGATTGGCGGAACGGATCTGCCATCGACCAGCGGCTCTTTCCGGCGGTGAGCGCCAGCGGGTAGCCATTGCCCGGGCTTTGGTCAACAATCCTTTAGTTATTTTGGCTGACGAACCGACCGGCAATCTGGATGCCGGGAACAGCGAAATACTGATCAACCTGATTCTCGAACTGAACCGCGAGTACCGGCGCAACTTCATAATCGCCACTCATAATCAAACCATAGCCGAAAAATCACACCGCATTCTGCGTTTTGGTGCGGGATTTTTACAATAACAATCGGATTAAGGCTGGGATTTACCGCTCAACTTCCGAGTTTAATCGAAGAGCCATATCAACCGGCTAAAGTGATAGAGTGAATTCGAAAAAAGAATGATTGATTTAACACCCCGATAGTTTTAACTTCTTATGTTATTTGAGAAAGAATAAGACTGATGAAAGAAAATTTTTCTAAAATAATTCAAGTGATTGTCAAGGCCGCCCGGGATGAGGCGACCCGATTGAATCACAATTACGTCGGCTCCGAACATATCCTCTGGGCCGTCATCAATATGGAGAAAAGTCTCACCATCGATATTTTGATGGCTTTGGATGTCGATATCAAACGCCTGCATAAAATGATCGCCGATTCCCTGAAAGCCATCGGCGGAACACTAACCGTCGGGCGGATTCCCTTTACCAAACAGGTGGAACGGATTTTACGCAATACCTATAATGAGGCCAAAGAACTTGGCGCCGAAATGGTTAGCGATGAACATATTACGCTTTCCATTTTAAAAGAAAGGGAAGGCATTTCCTGTGAGATTCTTAACAGTTTCGGAGTAGATTATTATAATTTCAGAGGAGAAATATCCGGTACTGCCGATGAACCGCCGCGCATAATAAAAAGTGAGAAAAAAAACTCGAGGACACCGGCACTCGACCATTTTTCACGTGATATAACTGAGAAAGCTCGTAATCAGCAACTCGATCCGGTTATTGGCCGTGATCAGGAAATTGAACGGGTAGCTCAAATTTTATCACGCCGTAAAAAAAACAATCCGGTCCTGATTGGCGAACCGGGCGTCGGAAAGACCGCTATCGCCGAGGGATTGGCTTTGCGGATCATCGCGAAGAAAGTTCCGCGTTTGCTGATGAATAAAAGGATCATCGACCTCGATCTGGCCGCCATTGTTGCCGGGACTAAATATCGCGGTCAGTTCGAAGAACGCATGAAAACCATCATGCAGGAACTGGAGCAAGCCCGCGATATTATCCTTTTTATCGATGAATTGCACACCATTGTCGGGGCGGGAGGAGCCTCGGGTTCGCTTGATGCATCTAACATGTTTAAGCCAGCTCTGGCCAGGGGTGAATTACAATGTATTGGTGCCACTACCCTAGATGAGTATCGGAAATACATCGAAAAGGATGGTGCCCTGGAAAGACGTTTTCAAAAAGTCATGATTAATCCCCCGACAAAGGAGGAATCATCGGCGATCCTGAAAGGATTACAGGAACGCTATGAAGAGCATCATCACGTCCATTATGCCGACGATGCGCTCTGGGCGGCCGTCGAACTGAGCGATCGCTATATCACTGATAAGTATTTACCGGATAAAGCTATTGATGTTATGGATGAAGCGGGTTCACGCGTTCGCATGCGCGATATTGTCATCCCGGATGAAATCCTGCAAGTCGAAAAGAAGCTGGATGATGTCCGTAATCTGAAAGATAAGGCCGTCAAGGAGCAACAATTCGAAAAAGCCGCCGACTTGCGTGATGACGAGCGACGTCTGAAGAAAGCACTGACAGAGCTCCATGAAAGATGGGAAAAGAGTGGTCAGAAACAGACCATGATGGTAACTGCGGATGACATTGCCGATGTGGTTGCTATGATGACCGGTATCCCGGTGAATAATATTGCCGAATCCGAGAACCAGAAATTATTGGAAATGGAATCTGAACTCCGTAAGTCAATTATTGGACAGGATGAAGTGATTCGAACGGTCAGCAGTGCCATCCGGCGCGCGCGAGCCGGACTGAAAGATCCGCGCCGTCCGATTGGTTCCTTCCTGTTTTTAGGACCCACCGGGGTTGGTAAGACCGAATTTGCGAAAGCACTGGCACGGTTCCTGTTTCCCGGTTCGGAAGCACTGATCAAAATTGATATGTCGGAATATATGGAAAAATTTGCGGTATCGCGCTTAATCGGGGCACCTCCCGGTTATGTCGGCTATGAAGAGGGTGGTGAACTAACCGAACGAGTGCGACATCAGCCTTATTCACTGGTGCTTTTTGATGAAATTGAGAAAGCGCACCGCGACGTTTTTAATATTCTATTACAGATATTTGATGATGGCGTTCTGACCGACAGCTTCGGTCGACGGGTTGATTTTAAAAACACCATAATAATTATGACGTCCAATGTCGGTTCGCGCACCATGCAGAGTGCAACTTTTGGTTTTTCGAAAACCGATCCAACCAGCGAATACGAGACCATGAAAAAACGTATCCTGGAAGAGACACAGCAGATTTTTAATCCGGAATTCTTAAACCGGATAGATGATCCAATCGTATTCAGACCTTTGACACGTGAGGCCGTCTTAGCCATCATTGACCTGCAAATGGAAGATATTCGCCGCAATCTGGCGGCTTCCGGAACAACTCTGGAACTGAATCAGGTAGCTCGGGAATTAATTCTCAAACAGGGTTTTAAACCGGAATTCGGAGCGCGACCACTTCGGCGGGCGATTCAAACCCTGATAGAAGATCCAATTTCGGAGCAAATCCTGAATGGTAATCTGCGGCGAGGATTAAAGATTATCATAGATGGATCCGATGAAAAGATGGTTTTCACCCAACCGGAGATCGAATACAAAGTTGCATCGGCCGAAATAAGTAACGAACCAGTCAACAATTAAATAAGCCATATTTACAGGCTTTTACTGAAAGATTTAAAATTCAACGACATAGTCTGACGTTGTGTCCTAATCATTTCTTGGCACGGGGTTTGTCAATATTCTACTGAAATTTGAAAATTGAAGCCCGAAAAAATAGGAGATAGATATGGGAAAAATAATAGGCATTGATTTAGGAACAACCAATTCCTGCGTGGCCGTAATGGAAGGCGGTAAGCCCCGCGTCTTGGAAAATTCGGAAGGCCGTTTGGTCACACCGTCCGTCGTAGTATTTAAAAAAGACGGTGAGCGGGTGGTCGGTGATACTGCTAAGCGGCAAATCGTCACTAACCATGACCGCGCGGTATATTCCATCAAACGTTTTATGGGACGTCTATATAAAGAAGTCAAGCGTGAACGTGAGGAAGTACCGTTTAAGGTTATCGAGGGTCCTAGTGGTGATGCACGAGTCCGTATTGCCGATCGTGATTATTCCCCACCCGAGATCAGTGCAATGGTTCTGCAGAAAATGAAACAGACCGCCGAAGAGAAATTAGGCGAAAAAATCACTGAAGCCGTTATCACTGTACCAGCCTATTTTAATGACGCTCAACGTCAGGCTACTAAGGACGCCGGTAAAATTGCCGGTCTGGAAGTGAAACGGATTATTAATGAACCGACTGCGGCCGCCCTGGCTTATGGTTTGGATAAGAAAAAAGATGAAAAAATCGCCGTATACGATTTGGGCGGCGGAACTTTCGATATCTCAATTCTGGAAATTGGGGATGGCGTTTTCGAGGTCAAATCCACTAACGGCGATACCCATCTGGGTGGTGACGATCTGGACCAGCGGCTAATCGAGTGGCTGATCGACGAATTCAAGAAAAAAGAAGGCATCGATTTGAAAAAGGATCCAATGGCTATGCAACGCCTAAAAGAAGCCGCCGAAAAAGCAAAAATCGAGCTTTCATCCAATATGGAAACAGAAATTAACTTACCTTACATCACAGCCGGATCTGCCGGTCCGATTCATCTGCTGGAAAAATTATCCCGGGCTAAATTCGAAACCCTGGTCGATGATCTTATTGAACGGACTCGGCGTCCCTGTGAACAGGCTTTAAAAGATGCTGGATTGCCACCCGATGATATCAACGAGGTGATTTTGGTCGGCGGTTCGACGCGCATACCAAAAGTCCAGGCGTTAGTTAAAGAACTTTTTAATAAGGAACCCAATAAAAGCGTCAATCCGGACGAAGTGGTCGCAATCGGAGCCGCTATTCAGGGTGGCGTTTTAGGCGGAGAAGTCCATGACATTCTTTTACTGGATGTCACCCCACTTTCGCTCGGTATCGAAACTCTCGGAGGAGTTGCTACCAGGTTGATCGAGCGCAATACAACTATTCCAACTCGTAAGAGTGAAATTTTCTCGACCGCTGCTGATAGTCAGACTACCGTCGAAATCCATGTCCTGCAGGGCGAACGATCTATGGCCGCCGATAACAAGAGCATCGGACGTTTTCATCTGGATGGAATTCCACCGGCGCCGCGCGGAATTCCGCAGATCGAAGTCACTTTTGATATCGATGCCAACGGAATTCTGAATGTTTCTGCTAAAGATAAAGCAACCGGCAAAGAGCAGAGTGTTCGGATTCAGACTTCCAGTGGTCTGAGTGATGATGAAAAAGAAAGAATGGTTCACGATGCTCAGACTCATGAAGAAGAAGATCGCAAGCGTAAAGAAGAAGTGGATACGCGTAATCAGGTGGATGCCATTATCTACCAGAGTGAAAAAAATCTGAAAGAATATGGCGATAAGCTCCAACCGGAAGAGAAAGGCAAATTGAACAATGCTCTCGAGGACCTGAAAAAAGCCCAAAGTAGCGGCAACGTCAAGACCATGAAGGATGCCATTGAAAATATGAATCAGGTTTGGTCGGAAGTTTCATCCAAGATGTACGAGCGGGTGCGTACGGAAACACCACCACCAAAGTCTGGTCCGGGTCAGGAACAATCTCAATCTGAACCGACTGATAAAAAAGAGGAAGATATTCAGGATGCTGACTTTGAAGTGGTCGATGATAATAAAAAGTAAACCAGCCTCTATAAGGCGAAAAAGGGCGGATTGCCGCCCTTTTTTATTATTAGAAATTGAATACCGAAAAGGGTTTGTTTTTTTGAGCAATAAAATCTAATTTTCACCGCTTTTTTTAATTGGCGACGTACCCAAGCGGCTAAGGGAGCGGTCTGCAAAACCGTTATGCACCGGTTCAAATCCGGTCGTCGCCTCGCATATTTCTCAGCCGAAGTGGCGGAAATGGTAGACGCAAGGGACTTAAAATCCCTCGTTCCTTAGGAACGTACCGGTTCGATTCCGGTCTTCGGCACAAACTTAAAACAGTCCTATTCAATCTGGCCCGCGACTTGAACGAGACATAATTTAGTCCTGTGTTTCA
>Ga0172371_10000258_pt1 | contig 79356 bp, 82 predicted proteins | sample Lak12m_FD_114543 | JGI IMG/M metagenome (GOLD analysis project Ga0172371, IMG submission 114543) | Freshwater microbial communities from Kabuno Bay, South-Kivu, Congo - kab_022012_12m | ecosystem: Environmental > Aquatic > Freshwater > Lake | place: Democratic Republic of the Congo: South-Kivu...
AACAGACATTCACGGTCGTGGGTAATTCAATCATCCAGCGAGGCAAATCCAGTTTCCGACCTGGCCGCTTGGCGATTTTGTGGAACACCACGTCCGATATCCCGCCTAGTCTGGTGGGGCCAGAAGTTTCAATCGTAGCGAGCGTGGTGGTACGGATCGCTGAGGGTGCGGAAATCCGGCGGGGCCGGGGCTGTATATGGGCAGACTGCCGCCGACGCCGTGCTTTGCGCTATACTTCAAACTGGTTGACCAGTTCAGACGAGGCGCGCATGAAGACCGTCGGCGCATTCCAGGCCAAGACCCAGTTATCGGAACTACTTGACCAGGTCGAGAAGGGTGAGGCTGTCACGATCACCCGTCATGGCCGTCCGGTGGCGGTACTCGCGCCCGTCGCGCCCGCGCGGCCCGCGAGAACCGGCGATCAATGGCTCGCCGAGGTGAAGCGGCTGCGCAAGGGAATCACGCTGGGCGGTACCGTTACGGTCAGGCAGTTGATCGACGAAGGCCGCAGGTATTGAAGCCGCGGCGAACGCTGCGCGAGCCGGCGGCGGTCTACCTGCCCGATGCGTTCGTTATCGACTGCTCGGTATGCGTTCCTTGGTATCTTGGAGACGAGGCGAGCCAGTTTTGCGATCAGTTGGGACTCGCGGTTCATCGTTCCGAGGTGTGGGTTCCGTCCTTGTGGCGCCCCGAACTGGTCAGCGCATTGGTCAACGCCGAGCGCCGGAAACGCATGACGGGCGAGCAGCGTCGCGCGGTGCTCGCGAATGCGGACGGCTTGCCGCTGCGGATCGACTATGAAATGCCGTCGGTCGTCGAGCTCGACGAACTTGCGGCCGGCCACGCCCTCACCCCCTACGACGCCGTTTATTTCGAACTCGCCCGCCGCCGCAAGCTGCCGCTGGCGACGCTCGATGCGGCGCTGGTCAAGGCGGCGCGCGCGGTGAAGCTCCCGCTGATCACCGACTTCGCGCTCTTCCCGGAGCGCTAGTGCCAGCCGGCGCTCGGCGCCTACACCAGCCCGTCGAACAACTGCACCTGCACCAGATCGCCCGGCTTGACCGCGCCGCGTTCGTGCTCGATCACGATAAAGCAGTTGGCTTCCGCCATCGAGCGCAGTACGCCCGAGCCCTGCGCGCCGGTCGGGCATACGCTCCATTGCCCGCGCGCGTCGCGCGCCAGCCGGCCGCGCTGGAACTCGGTGCGTCCCGGGTTCTTCCTGATGCCGGCGGTGCAGGGGACCTGAAGCAGGGGCAGCGCATAATCATCGGTTCGGCCGGACAGCGCGAGCAGCGCCTCGCGCACGAACTGGTAGAACGTCACCATCACCGCGACCGGGTTGCCCGGCAGGCCGAAAAAGTGCGCCGCGTGTCCCGCATGCGCGATTTTGCCGAACGCCATCGGCCGGCCCGGTTTCATCGCGATCTTCCAGAACACCACTTCGCCCAGCTTGCCGAGCAGGCCGCGGATGAAATCGGCCTCGCCCACGGAGACGCCGCCCGAGGTGATGATGACGTCGGCGTCCGCCGCCGCGGACTTGAGCGCGCGCTCGAGGGTCAAAGGATCGTCGCGCACTACGCCCATGTCGATGAGGTCGCAGCCGAGGCGCGCCAGCATGCCATAGAGCGTGTAGCGGTTGCTGTCGTATACCTCGCCCGGCTTCAGCGCCGAGCCGACCGCGGCCAGTTCGTCGCCGGTCGAGAAAAACGCCACGCGCAGCCGCCGCCGCACCGTGATTTCGGCCAGGCCGAGCGAAGCGAGCAGCCCCAGTTCGGCCGGACCGAGCGGCTGCCCGGCCTCGAGCACGGGTTTGCCCGCAGCCAGGTCTTCGCCCGCCAAGCGCCGGTTCTGGCCCCGCTTCTGTCCCGCGGGAATACGTATCTGCGCGCCTTCGACGCGGACGATCTCCTGGATCACCACCGTGTCCGCGCCCCCGGGCATTACCGCGCCGGTCATGATGCGCACGCATTCGCCCCGACCCACGCTGCCCTCGAACCGCCGTCCCGCAAAAGCGCTGCCGGCGAGGCGCAGTACGGATTCGCCCTGCGGCGCGAGGTCGGCATGGCGCACCGCATAGCCATCCATGGCGGAGTTATCGTGCGCCGGCACGTCCCGGGTGGAGATGATGTTCTCGCCCAGCACGCGCCCGAGGCCCGCGCGCAGCGCCAGCCTTTCGTTGGTGGTGATCGGCGCGAGGAAGGCGCGCACGACTGCGCGCGCCTGGTCCACCGCGAGCGCGTCCGGGTCGTAGGCGTCCATGCAACTGGTGATCTGCTGCAGCGTCTTCATGTGCCTGCTCCGCCTTATTTCAGCGTCTCGAACGCCTTGAGTTCGTCGCTGGTGTTGATGTTGGAAAAGGCCTCCGTTTCGTCGTCGAATGCGACTTCCGCAACGGGGAGTGTGGCATACCAGGCGTCGACCTTGCGCCCGCCGTTTCCGAGAAAGCTGGAAAGATGCTCGAGTACGCTGCGGCGCGCGAGGCAGAATACCGGTTGCAGCCACTTTCCGGTCCTGGGGACCGCGATGTCCGCGCCCGCCGCGTCGAGGCCGGCAAGCAGGCGCGCGACCAGATCCTCCGGCAGAAACGGCGAGTCGCAGGGCGCCGAAATCAGGTAGGGCCGGCGCGAAACGGACAGGCCGGCGTGCAGTCCCGCCAGCGGGCCGGCGAAATTGCCGATGGCGTCGCTGACCACGCACACGCCGAAAGTCTTGTAGGCGTCATGGTTCTGGTTGGCATTGATGATGATGCCGCCCACCTGCGGCGCGAGCCGCTCGTAGACGTGGTCGACCAGGCGCTTGCCGCGAAACACCTGCAAGCCCTTGTCCACGCCGCCCATGCGCCGGCCCTGGCCGCCGGCAAGGATCAGTCCGGTAATTTGTCCGTTGTCCGACATTTCGCCATTCTAATGGTTGGAAATCGGGGACAGACCACGTTTTTCGCCGCAACCGGGAGTTGCCCCGGGGAAATTTGCCGAAAAACGTGGTCTGTCCTTATAATCGCTCAAACGGGGCGCAGCGCGCCCCGTGTTCGTTTTTTCCGGCGCGCCATTGACTCCCCAACATCGCAGGCACTGGGCCACCGCCCTGATCTTCATCGCTCCGGCCTTGTGGAGCGTCAACTACCTGGTCGCCCGCAGCGCGGCGGACACCGTCGCGCCGCACGCGCTGGCCTTCGGCCGCTGGTTGACCGCGTTCCTGTTGCTGGGCGCGCTGTCATGGCGCGAAATCGCCGCGCATCCGATTGCAATCCGGCGCGAATGGAAACAAACCCTCGTTCTGGGCGCGCTCGGCATGTGGATCTGCGGCGCTTTCGTCTACGCGGGCGCGCGCACGACCGTGGCCACCAATATTGCCCTCATCTACTCGACCTCGCCGGTGATGATCGCGCTGCTGTCGCGGTTCGTGCTCAAGGAGCGCATGGGTACGTCGCAGTTCGCCGGTGTCGCGCTGGCCTTCGCCGGCGTGCTGCACATCGTCGTCAAAGGCCGCTGGGGCGCATTGGCCGAAGTGGAATTCACCGCCGGGGATGCATGGATACTGGTGGCGATGCTCTCCTGGACGGCGTATTCGCTGCTGCTCAAGGCATGGCCGAGCCCGTTTGGGCCCGCGGCGCGCCTCACGCTGATCATGGCCGGCGGACTGGTGGTGCTGGCGCCGCTGACGCTTATCGAGGCGCTGCTGTTCATGCCGACGCAAGTCTCCTGGGCCAGCTTCGGCTATATGCTGGCGGTCGCGCTATTTCCCGGGTTCGGCGCCTACCTCGCCTATTCGTACATGCAGCGCGAGCTCGGCGCGGCGCGCGTCGGCGTGGTGCTGTACCTGGGGCCGATCTACGCGGCGGCGACCGCCTGGGCGGTGCTGGGCGAGCCGGTGCGGGATTTTCATTGGGTAGGGGCGGCCTTGATCCTGCCCGGAATCTATCTGTCGACGCGGCCCGCGCGCTGACCCGGTTTTGTCTCAGGCGAGCAGCGTCGGGCCGGGCGATTTCACGAAGCGCTGCTTGCCGGTGAACAGCAGGTAATGCCTGCCGGTGGCGCGGCCGAGCATGGTGATGCCAATTTTTTGGGCGATCGCGTGGCCCATCTGCGTCAGGCCTGAGCGGGAAACCAGAAACGGGATGGACATCTGCGCCGCCTTGATCACCATTTCCGAGGTGAGCCGTCCGGTGGTATAGAAGATCTTGTCCGAGCCGTCGATGTCCTCGAGCCACATCTGCCCTGCGATCGCGTCCACGGCGTTGTGCCGGCCCACGTCTTCGACGAAGCTCAGAATGCGGCTGGCGCCGTTTTCGTTGGTCGCCAGGGCGCAGCCGTGCACCGCGCCGGAGGTCTTGTAGATGGTTTCCTGGTGGCGCACCCGGTCCATTAGCGCGTAGAGCGTTTCCTCGGACAGGCGCACGTCGTCGCGCAGCTTCACCTGGTCGATTTCCAACATCAGGTCGCCGAACACCGTGCCCTGGCCGCAGCCGGTGGTGACGGTGCGTTTTTTCATTTTGTCCGTCATGGCTTTCGCGCGCGCGCGCGTTTCCCCGCCCGCGGCCCTGCGCGTGCTCACCGCCACCGAGTCGGTGTCCCAGTCCACCTGCACCGCGGCGATTTCCGCTATCGATTTCACCAGCCGCTGGTTGCGCAGGTAACCGATCGCCAACGCCTCGGGCGCCTGACCGAGGGTCATCAAGGTGACGATCTCGCGCTTGTCGACATAGAGCGTGAGCGGATTTTCGCCGGCGATGGCGGTGGGCACCATCTCGCCGCGTTCGTTGATCGCCTCGACGTCGAAAGTGAGCGGGCGGCTGGCGCGGGTGATTTCCGGACGGTCGTGCCGCTTCATGGCGAAGCCGTCCCGGCGCGAGGATTGGCGTGCACCGGCATCGTCAGCCGCCGATGTAGGACATTTCGATTTTGCGCTCGCTCGCGGTTGCCGCGGTGCGGACCTCCGAATAGCGGTCGTCGCGCGCGCCCCACACGGCGTCGATCGCGGCGCGGATTGCCGCGTCCGGCTGGCCCCCGCGCAGCAAGGCGCGAAAGTCGTAGCCCGAAGTGGCGAACAGGCAGGTGTAGAGCATGCCCTCGGTGGAAATGCGCGCGCGGGTGCAACTGCGGCAGAACGCCTGGGTCACCGAGGAGATGACGCCGATCTCGCCCGAGCCGTCGCGGTAGCGCCAGCGCGCCGCGACCTCGCCCGGGTAATTCGGCTCGATGGCTTCGAGCGGGGTCTCGGCGCCCAGCATGCGGACGATCTCGCCCGAGGCAATCACGTCGTTCATGCGCCAGCCGTTGGTCGCGCCCACGTCCATGAACTCGATGAAGCGCAGCACCTGCCCGCTCCCCTTGAAATGGCGCGCCATGGGCAGGATCGAGTGTTCGTTGACGCCGCGCTTCACCACCATGTTGACTTTCACCGGAGCGAGGCCGGCTGCCGCCGCGGCATCGATGCCTTCGAGCACGCTGGCGACGGGAAAGTCGGCATCGTTCATGGCCATGAAGGTCGCATCGTCCAGCGCATCCAGGCTCACGGTGACGCGCCCGAGGCCCGCGTCCTTCAGCGCGCGCGCTTTTCTGGCGAGCAGCGAGCCATTGGTCGTGAGCGTGAGCTCGATGCGCCTGCCGTTGGGCAGGGTGATGGCGGCGAGCATTTCGATCAGGCGCTCGATGTTCCGGCGCAACAGCGGTTCGCCGCCGGTGAGGCGGATTTTCTCGATGCCCTGGGCGGCGAAAGCCCGGGCGAGGCGCGCGATTTCCTCGAAGGAGAGGAGTTGGTCGTGCGCGAGGAAGGCGTAATCTTTTCCGAAGACTTCCCGCGGCATGCAATAAGTGCAGCGGAAATTGCAGCGATCGGTCACGGATATGCGCAAATCGCGCAGCGGCCGGGCGAGGCGGTCCTGCGAGCGGCCCGCGGCGGGGCCGGCTGCGCTCGGAATGGGCTTGCGCCGCCCCGCGTCGACCAGTGCGATAACCCTTTCCGTCATGTGGTGTTTTCGGCTCGAATCAGGCCGAACATGATAGCAGAGCGAGGGCTACGCTAGTATAGTCGGCGTGTATGGGCCATCCGGTTTTTTCGATTGCGGTCATCATGGAGCGGCGCGCGATCGTCAATCGCTGGCAGGCGCAATCCTGGGAGGCCATCGGCATGGTTCCCGATCCGGGCGACGCGACCAGGCCGCGTTTGCTGCTGCGCGACGGCGCGCGCGAGCAGTGGCTGCACGGCGGCTTCGGGTTGAAGCTGTATCGCGATGAGGCCGAGAATTACTATCTCAATCTGTCGGCGGCGCAGCCCTGCGTATTCGTCGTCTGGCGCATGGAGGACGAGGCGGCGCTTCCCAAATTCGTCACCGTCAGTTACGGCGAGGCGGCGCGCTTCATGGACGCGGACGAGCACGTGGATCAGGTCCCCATGCCGCGCGACATGTGCGACTGGCTGGGTGAATTCGTGAACGACCATTACAGGCCGGAGCCCAGGAAGCGCAGCCGCCCGCCCTCGTTCAAGGGCGCAAAGAGGGATTGACGGCCATGGACGACAAGGAGCCGTTCCTCTCGCGCTGGTCGCGGCGCAAACTCGAGACGAAAGAGGAGGCGCCCGCTGCCGCCGCAGCGATGGCCGAATCGCGCGGCGTTGCCGCGGCGCCGCCGCCTGCGCGCGCCAGCGAAGCACCGGCGGCGGATGCGGCGCAGCCGGGTACGCCCGAGTACCGGGAATTCTTCGACCCGCAGGTGGATGAGACGCTGCGCCGCACGGCCCTGAAAAAACTGTTCAACGAGCCGCAGTTCAATGTCATGGATGGCTTGGACACCTACATCGACGATTATTCCCTGTCCGATCCGATTCCCGACGCGATGCTGCGGCAACTGCATCAGGCGAAAAACCTGTTCCTGTTCGACGAAGAAACGAAACCGGAGGCGGGCGCGGTGGATGGTGCCATGGCGGCGGGAGGTCCGGCTCAGGCTTTGCCCGCGGCGCCCGCGGACACGGGCACGCCCGCAGATCCGGAGCCGGCAGGCGCTGGCGGCGCGGATGCGGCGACGGCGGCAGCGCCTGCGCCGGCCCCGGAGGGTGGCGAAAAAGACTAGCCGGGCGTTTTTATTTGCTTGTACACTGCGCTTGCGCAGGAGGAGCCCGCATTCGACGGGTTGCGCTCAAGAATATTAGAAGTACCAGGATGTCGGCAGACAAAATTATCAAGTTGTGCGATTGCAACGGCACCATGGCTCTCGATGGCAAGGCCCTGGCCGCCGCGTTGAAATCGCGCGCGCCCATCGCCATCCATAGCGAACTGTGCCGGCGCGAAGCGGGCGCTTTTCACGATGCCCTGCGAAGCGGCGACTGCCTGGTGGCGTGCACCCAGGAAGCGCCGCTGTTCGCCGAACTCGCCGCGCAGGCCGGCGCCAGGCACGAACTCAAATTCGTCAATATCCGCGAGACCGCCGGCTGGTCCAGGGAGTCCGGGCAAGCGACGCCCAAGATCGCCGCGCTGCTTGCCCTGGCGGAGTTGCCCGAGCCTGAACCGCTGGCCGGCATCGGCTACCGCTCGGAAGGGCAATTGCTCATATCCGGTCCGGCGGAAGTTGCGCTGCAGTGGGCCGAACGGCTGAAGGACAGCCTCGAAGTGAGCGTGCTCGTGAGCAGCAGTTCCGGCGGCGAACTGCCGGCCGAGCGCAGCTACCCCGTCTGGTCGGGCAAGCTCGAATCGGTCAGCGGTTATCTCGGCGCGTTCGAGGCGGCCTGGGAGCAGGCCAACGCAATCGACCTGGAAGTGTGCACGCGCTGCAACGCCTGCATACACGCCTGCCCGGAGGAGGCCATCGATTTCAGCTATCAGGTCGATCCGGCCAAATGCACCTCGCATCGCGCCTGCGTCAAAGCCTGCGGCGCCGTCGGCGCCATCGATTTCGAACGCGCGGCTCGCGCGCGCAGCGAGCGTTTCGATCTGGTGCTCGACCTGGGCGCCGAGCCGGCGGTCAAGCTGAAACAGTTGCCGCAAGGCTACCTCGCGCCGGGGCGCGATCCGCTCGCGCAGGCACTCGCGGCTGCGCAGCTGGCGCAACTGGTGGGCGAGTTCGAGAAGCCGAAGTTCTTCGCTTATAACGCCAGGATCTGCGCGCACAGCCGCTCGGCCAAGGCGGGCTGCAACAATTGCATCGATACCTGTTCCACCGGGGCGATTTCGGCCGACGGCGATTGCGTCAGGGTCGATCCCCATCTGTGCATGGGTTGTGGCGGCTGCGCCAGCGTCTGCCCCTCGGGTGCCATGACCCATGCGTATCCGCGCGTGCCCGATCTGGGACGGCAGCTCAAGACCCTGATCGGCACCTATCGCGGCGCCGGCGGACGCAATGCCTGCATCCTGTTCCACAACGCGGGCAGCAGCCGCGAGCTGATCTCGAAGCTCGGCCGGCGCGCACAGACGGGGAAACGCGGCGGCCTGCCGGCGCGGGTGATTCCGCTGGAAGTCCACAGTGTCGCCGCGCTCGGCATCGATACGCTGCTGGGCGCGCTCGCCTACGGAGCGAGCCAGGTCGTGCTGCTGGCGAACGAGCAGGAGGCCGATGAATACGGCGCGGCGGTGGAAAAGCAAATGCGCCACGGTGAGACCATCGTCAACGCGCTGGGCTATGCCGGCACGCATCTCAGGTGGCTCGCCACCGGGGATGCCGCCGTGCTGGAGCGCGAAATGTGGGCTTTGCGGCCGGCCGGTATTGCGGCCGAGGCGGCGAGCTTCAACCTGAGCCCCGACAAGCGCAACACTCTGGAGTTCGCGCTCGATCATCTGGCCAGGTTCGCGCCCGCGCCGCGGGAGGAGATTGCGCTGGAGCCGGGCGCGCCCTGGGGCCGGGTCAAGGTCGACCGCGACACCTGCACGCTGTGCATGGCCTGCGTCGGCGCCTGTCCCGCGTCGGCGCTGGTCGATGGCCACGACCAGCCCCTGCTCAAGTTCATCGAGCGCAATTGCGTGCAATGCGGCTTGTGCGTCAGCACCTGTCCGGAGAATTCGGTCACGCTGGAGCCGCGGCTGCTGCTCGGCGCGCAGGCGAAAGCGGAGCGGGTGCTGCACCAGGCCGTTCCCTTCGATTGCGTGCGCTGCGGCAAACCGTTCGGCAACAAGCAAATGATAGACAGCATGCTGGGCAAGCTCGGCGCGCATTCCATGTTTGCGGGCGGCGGTCTCGCGCGGCTGCAGATGTGCGCCGACTGCCGCGTGATCGACATGATGGAAAACAAGGACGAACAGACCATTTTCGGCGTCAAGCCATGACGAGTCCGATGGACACGCCGCCGCCCGCATCCAGGCTGTTGCAGGAAGACCGCGCGCGCGCCGATTTCTACGCGCTGATCTCGCGCCTGTTCCATGCCGGACCGGACGCGCGCCTGCTTGCGGCCATCGCCGCTGCCGGCAAAGCCCCGGGCGCCGGCGGCGCCGAAACCCGTCCGCTGCTGGCGGCCTGGTACGCCCTGGCCGCAGCCGCGGCGTCCGCCGATCCGGAGGCGGCGCGGGAGGAGTATGACCAGGTGTTCGTCGGCACGGGCAAGGCTGAACTCACGCCGTATGCCTCGCACTACCTTGCTGAATCGATGCAGGAAAGGGTGCTGGTGCGGCTGCGCGAGGAACTGGCGCAAATGGGCCTGGAACGCAACCGGGGCGCGGCGGAGTACGAGGACCACCTATCGGGCCTGTGCGAAGTCATGCGCCACCTCATTTTTTTTGGTTCTGACAATGTTGCAGTGCAGAAACAAAAATCGTTCTTTTTGGGGTATCTTGCACCCTGGTACGCGGATTTCTGCGCGGCGGTGATGGCCTCGCCCAATACGGGTTTTTATAGATGCGTGGCCGGGCTCACCAAGGCATTTCTGGATGTGGAGAAGGATTCGTTCGAGTTGATCTGACCGGTAGCGCCGGTCGCGTTATGGGAGGAGGCGAACATGAGTCAAGTCAGGACCAGGCTGAGCCGCAGGAATTTCCTGCTTGCGCTAGGCGCGGGCGGCGCTGCGAGCGCTGCCGCCATCGTCGCGAAAACCGTGCCGCAAGCGCAGCCGGCCGCGACCGCGGACGACAGGAAGAAAACCAGGGGCTACCACGCCACCGAACACATCCGCAGTTACTACAACTCCACCAAGGTCTGAGGAGGCGCCATGTTACTCACCCGCAAATCCGCAACGGCGCCCTCGGCGCAGAGCCGCCTGGCCAGGGGCCTGGCCGGCATGCTGGCCAAGACCATCGACCGCCGCGCCTTCCTTGCGCGCTCCGGTTTGGCCGCGGGCGCCGGTGCGTTCGCGAGCCAGTTGCCGTTCAGCCTGATCGGCAAGTCCGAAGCCGCCAGCGCCGCGAACGAAACCGGCAAGGTCGAAGTGAAGCGCACCGTCTGCACCCACTGCTCGGTCGGCTGCGCCGTGGACGCCGTGGTGCAGAACGGCGTGTGGGTGCGGCAGGAACCGGTCTTCGATTCGCCGCTGAATCTCGGCGCGCACTGCGCCAAGGGCGCCGCGGTGCGCGAGCACGGCATGACCGAGCATTCGCACCGCCTGAAATATCCGATGAAGCTGGAGAACGGCAAGTACAAGCGCATCAGCTGGGATCAGGCGATCAACGATGTCGGCGACAAGCTGCTCGCGATCAGGAAGCAGAGCGGCCCGGACGCGAGCTACTGGGTCGGATCGAGCAAGCACAATAACGAGCAGTCCTACCTGATGTGCAAGTTCGTGCGCCTGTTCGGCACCAACAACACCGACCACCAGGCGCGCATCTGCCACTCGACCACGGTCGCGGGCGTTGCCAATACCTGGGGTTACGGCGCGATGACCAACTCCTATAACGACATGCAGAACGCGAAAGCGATCTGGTTCATGGGTTCGAACGCAGCCGAGGCGCATCCGGTGTCGATGCTGCACGTGCTGCATGCGAAGGAGAGCGGCTGCAAGATCATCGTCGCCGACCCGCGCTTTACGCGCACCGCGGCCAAGGCCGACCATTTTGTGCGCATTCGCTCCGGCACCGATATCCCGGTCATCTACGGCGTGCTCTACCACGTGTTCAAGAACGGCTGGGAGGACAAGCAGTACATCCACGACCGCGTCTACGGCATGGAGAAGGTCAAGGAAGAGGTGATGAAGTGGACGCCGGACAGGGTCAAGGAAGTCTGCGGCGTGTCCGAGGAGGACTGCTACAAGATCGCCGAAACCATGGCCAAGAACCGGCCTTCGAGCATCGTCTGGTGCATGGGGCAGACGCAGCACACCATCGGCAACGCCATGGTGCGCGCGTTCTGCATCTTCCAGCTTGCGCTGGGCAATATCGGCAAGATGGGCGGCGGCGCCAACATTTTCCGCGGCCACGACAACGTGCAGGGCGCGACCGACATCGGCCCGAACCCGGATTCGCTGCCGGGCTACTACGGCATCGCGCCCGGGGCGTTCGCGCACTGGACCAAAGTCTGGAATGTCGACCTGGAGTGGCTGAAAAAGCAGTACGCCGCCGGCATGATGAACAAACCCGGCATCACGGTCTCGCGCTGGATCGACGGCGTGACCGAGAAGAACGAGCTGATCGACCAGGATTCGAACCTGCGCGCGGTGGTCTTCTGGGGCCACGCGCCCAACAGCCAGACGCGCGGCAAGGAAATGGTCGAGGCGATGAAGAAGCTCGACTTGCTGGTGGTGATCGATCCCTACCCTTCCGCCACTGCGGCGATGGCGGCCATGGTGAGGAAGGACGGCGTGTACCTGTTGCCGGCGGCGACGCAGTTCGAAACCTCGGGCAGCGTCACCGCCTCCAACCGCTCGCTCCAGTGGCGCGAGAAGGTGATCGAGCCGGTGTTCGAGTCCAAGCCCGACCAGACCATCATGTATCTGCTGGCGAAAAAACTCGGCTTCGCCGACCAGTTGGTAGGCAAGAAGGACGGCAAGCAGAACATCCAGGTGGTGAAAGACGAGCCGGTCATCGAGGACATCACGCGCGAGTTCAACCGTGGCACCTGGACCATCGGCTATACCGGCCAGAGCCCGGAGCGGCTGAAGCTGCACATGAAGCACATGAACACCTTCGACGTGAAGACGCTGCGCGCCAAGGGCGGGCCCTGCGACGGCGATTATTTCGGCCTGCCCTGGCCCTGCTATGGCACGGCGGAGATGAAGCATCCCGGCTCGCCCAACCTGTACATGACCGAGCGCCACGTGATGGACGGCGGCGGAAATTTCCGCGCCAACTTCGGCGTGGAAAGGGACGGCGTCAATCTGCTCGCCGAGGACGGCTCCCATTCCAAGGGCGCGGACCTGACGACCGGTTATCCGGAATTCGACCACGTGCTGCTGAAGAAGCTGGGTTGGTGGGACGACCTGACCGAGGCGGAGAAGACGGCGGCGGAGGGCAAGAACTGGAAGACCGACCTCTCCGGCGGGATCCAGCGCGTGGTGCTGAAAGTCCACGGCTGCCATCCTTTCGGCAATGCCAAGGCGCGCGCGGTGGTGTGGAACTTCCCCGACGGCGTTCCGCTGCACCGCGAGCCGCTCTATTCGCCGCGGCCGGACATGGTGGAGAAATACCCCACGCATGACGACAAGAAGGCGTTCTGGCGTCTGCCTACGCTGTACAAATCGGTGCAGGAAAAGAACAAGAACATCTCCAAGGACTTCCCGCTGATCATGACCAGCGGCCGCCTGACCGAGTTCGAGGGCGGCGGCGAGGAAACCCGGTCCAACCCGTGGCTGGCCGAATTGCAGCAGGACATGTTCGTGGAAATCAATCCCAAGTCGGCCAACGACCGCGGCGTGCGCAATGGTGAGTATGTGTGGGTGAAAACCCCGACCGGCGCGCAACTCAAGGTCAAGGCGATGGTGACTGAGCGCGTCGGCGCGGACACGGTGTTCCTGCCGTTCCATTTTTCCGGCTGGTGGATGGGCAAGGACATGCTCGACTACTACCCGGACGGGGCGGCGCCGATCGTGCGCGGTGAGGCGGTCAATACCGCCACCACCTACGGCTACGACTCGGTGACCATGATGCAGGAAACCAAGACCACCCTGTGCCAGATCGAGAAATTCCAAGGATAAGGGGAAACCATCATGGCCCGCATGAAATTTATTTGTGACGCCGAGCGCTGTATCGAGTGCAATGGCTGCTTCGAAACGAGCAGGGGGGCGACGCCCCCTTGCAAATCCCCCAAGTCAGAATAGAAGGAGCACGCGATGGCCCGCATGAAATTCATTTGTGACGCCGAGCGCTGTATCGAGTGCAATGGCTGCGTGACTGCCTGCAAGCAGGAGAACGAAGTGCCCTGGGGCGTGAACCGCCGCCGCGTGGTCACCCTCAACGACGGCGTACCCGGGGAGAGGTCGATCTCGGTCGCCTGCATGCATTGCTCGGACGCGCCGTGCATGGCGGTGTGCCCGGTGGACTGCTTCTACCGCACCGGGGAAGGCGTGGTGCTGCACGACAAGGACATGTGCATCGGCTGCGGCTATTGCTTCTACGCCTGTCCCTTCGGCGCCCCGCAGTTCCCGCAGGCCGGCGCCTTCGGCATGCGCGGCAAGATGGACAAGTGCACCTTCTGCTCGGGCGGCCCCGAGAAGGACAACTCCAAGGAAGAGTTCGCCAAGTACGGCTCCAACCGCCTCGCGCAGGGCAAGCTTCCCGCCTGCGCCGAAATGTGCTCGACCAAGGCGCTGTTGGGCGGCGACGGCAATATCATCGCCGACATTTTCCGCGCGCGCGCCTTGAAGCGCGGCAAGGGCGCCGAAGTGTGGGGCTGGAGCGCGGCCTATGGCAAGCCCGACAATCCGCAGCAGCAGGCACCCAAAGGAGCCAAGCCATGATCAGCGCATCGAAACTCGCATCTGCCGCGGCCGCCCTCGTCGCCGCGGCCGCCCTCTCGGGCTGCGGCGAACGGGACCAGGTGATCGTGTACGAGCAGGGCAAGTACCAGGGTAAACACGATACCCGGCCGTGGGAGAACGACGCCGGTTCGAGCCTTTACACGACCTCGAAGTGGACCAAAGGCGACAAGAGCAGTTGGGAAGCCGCCCTGAGGTCGCGCAACCAGAGCCAGAACGAATACGCGCGCGTCGAATAGGGAGGGGTCATGCGAATCACTAGTGCGAGACTGCGGCGTTGCGTACTCGGGCTGATGCTCGTTGTTCCGGCGCTCGGCGCGACGGCTTATGCCCAGGCGCAGGAAAAACAGGCGCCGGAGGGCCAGGCGCAGGATACCCAGGCGCAACGCCAGCAGGTGCAGCCGGGCAACAACGCACCGACCTGGCGCGAAGTGCGTTCCGGCAAGGAAGAGTACACCGCGGTCAAGGGGCGCGAGACCGGGGTGCTGGTCCAGACCCAGGGCGAGACCTGGCGCAAGCTCAGGAACGGCCCGATCACCTTTTACGGCGGCTGGCTGCTGGTGCTGGGATTGATCACCCTCGGCGTGTTCTACAAGGTGCGCGGGCCGATCGGCATGCACAGCCCGCCCAGCGGAAAAATGATCGAGCGATTCTCCAGTTTCGAGCGCATGGCGCACTGGACCATGGCGATCAGCTTTTGCATACTCGCCGCGAGCGGCCTCGTCATGCTGTTCGGCAAGTACGTGCTCCTGCCACTGATCGGCCACACGCTGTTCGGCTGGCTCGCGACGCTGGGGAAGAACCTGCACAACTTTGTCGGCCCGGTGTTCATGTTCAGCATCGTGGTGTTCGCCGTGACCTTCATCCGCGACAATTTTCCGCGCGCCTACGACTTCACCTGGCTGGTCAAGGGCGGCGGCGTGCTCTCCGGCGAAGTCGTGCCCTGCGGACGTTTCAATGCCGGGGAGAAGATCTGGTTCTGGGGCGGGGTGATCGGTCTGGGCGTGGTATCGAGTGCGAGCGGTCTGGTGCTCGATTTCCCCAACTTCGATCAGCCGCGCTCGCTGATGATGACCGCCAATATCGTGCATGTCATCTCCGCGGTCTGGTTCATCAGCTGGTCGCTCACGCATATCTATCTCGGCACCGTCGGAACGACCGGGGCCTACGAAGGAATGCGCAACGGCTGCGTCGACGAAACCTACGCGCGCGAGCACGCGCAATACTGGTACGAAGACGTCAAGTCCGGCAGGAGAGAGCTGCCGTCAGGTGAGCAGGATGCGGTCGCTGCGACGGCCCCGCCACAGGTCCAACACTGAGGAGCTTGAGATGAAAACAGGAAAACTGCTCGTTGCCGCCGCGCTGGCGTTTGCCTTGAACGCGGGGCTCGCGAACGCGAAAATACCCGTTCCGCCGATGGACGATGCCGCCAAAGCCAAGGCGGAAGAAACCAAGGCGAAAGCCGCCGACGCAGCCAAGAAAGGGGCGGAGCTGCTGGCGAAGTCCCAGGATCGCGTGGCCGAGCGCTACAAGAAAAGCCAGGGCAAGGCCGCGACCAAGCCCGCGCCTGCAGCCAAGGGTGCCGCGCCGGCGGCTGCGGCGAAGAAATAGCCGAATAAGGCAGTGGCAAAGGGGCGCTGCGGCGCCTCTTCGTTTTTGTGCCGCTTCTATACGCCCTGCACCAGCAGCATCTTCATGTTCGCCGCGCCCAGCCGCGCCTTGATCGCAGTCTGATACGCGGGCGAGTTGTAGAAGGCTTTCGCCTTCTCCATCGAATCGAATTCGACCACCGTCAAGCGCTGCGGCTTCCAGTCGCCTTCGATCGCCTCGTATGCGCCGCCGCGGATGAGGTAGCGCCCGCCGTACTCGGCGATCGCCGCCGGCGCCAGTTTCTTGTATTCCTCGAATTGCGCCGGATTGGTCACTTCGATGTCGACCACCAGATAGGCTGCCATTTTTCTCCTCTCAGACTAAAAGCGTATAGACGAATCCGGCGGCGCCACAGGCCAGGATCACCGGAATGATACCGGCTTTGTTCCTGAACAAGGCGATGAACGCGGCCAGGCCCGCGAAGGCGGAGAACCACTCGAAGCCGCCGCCGAAGCCGGCCGGCCATAGCACGTGCCAGGCGAAGAACACGGCGAGATTGAGAATGACGCCGACCACCGCCGCGGTGACACCGGTGAGCGGGGCGGTGAACTTCAAGTCGCCGTGCGTGGCCTCGACCAGCGGCCCGCCGATGAGAATGAACAGATAGGACGGGAGGAAGGTGAAGAAGGTGGCCACGGCGCCACCGGCCATGCCGGCCCAGACGAGCGAAGCTGCATCCGTCCCGAACAGTTGCTTGGTCCAGCCGCCGACGAATCCGACATAGGTCACGATCATGATCAGCGGCCCTGGGGTGGTTTCACCCAGCGCGAGGCCGTCTATCATCTGTGTCGGCGTGAGCCAGCCGTAGGTCTCCACGCCACCCTGATAGACGTAAGGCAGCACCGCGTAGGCGCCGCCGAAGGTCAGCAGCGCCGCCTTGGTGAAAAACCATCCGATCTGCGTTAACGTGCCGTCCCAGCCATGCATGGCGTAGAGCCAGGCCATTGCGCCGGTCCAGAGCGCGAGGCCCGCCACCGTGTAGCCGATGAAGCGCGGCCAGGCGAAGCGCGCATGCGCGGGCGTGGGCGTGTCGTCGCCGATGATCGCCGCGCCATAGCTCTTGCCGACGGCGCCGTGTCCGCCGCCGGTGGCGAAGCTGGATGGCGCGAGGCGCCCGCCGACAGCCCCGATGAGGCCGGCTGCGAGCACAATGTAAGGGAACGGCAAATTGAACGCGAAGATGGCGACAAGGGCCGCGGCACTGATCGCCCACAGCACGCCGTTCCTGAGCGCGCGCGAGCCGATGCGGTAAGCGGCGAAAACCACGATGGCGGTGACCGCGGGCTTGATCCCGTAGAGGATGCCCGCGACCAGAGGCACTTGGCCGAACACGAGATAGATCCAGCCGAGCGCCATCAGGATGAACATGGAGGGCAGCACGAACAGCACGCCGGCGACGAGGCCACCCCGAGTGCGGTGCATCATCCAGCCGATGTAGGTGGCGAGCTGCGTCGCCTCGGGGCCGGGCAGCAGCATGCAGTAATTGAGCGCATGCAGAAAGCGCTTCTCCGAGATCCAGCGCCGCCGCTCCACCAGATCCTGGTGCATCATCGCAATCTGTCCGGTGGGGCCGCCGAAGCTGACGAAGCCGAGCTTGAGCCAGTACCGGAACGCCTCGCCCAGGCCCACCGGCGCCGGGGCAGGCTGCTTGTCCTCGGTCATGACGGGTTCCCCGGCGGATCCGCATCGGGCACCTGCGCTTGCAGAAATTGCGCATGCGGGTCGATGAAACGCCGGATCAGCCAGGGGCAGGCGATGCGGTCGATCTTGGGGCGCTCGCGCGTGACCCACCTGGAATGCGAATGTTGAAGCAGCTGTGAAATCGAAACACGGGAAACGACGGTGTCCATGAGTATCCTCGCGCAATGAGAAAGCCGCAGAACTTGGACGGGACACCGTCTGATCGGGGGTCTGCTTGGTCCCCGTGAAACAACTATAGCGCAACGACCGAAATGCGGGAAGGGCTATTCCCAAAAACAAAATTAGTTCAGTCGACGGCCACCATCACGCTGCTCGCCTTGATGACCGCGTAGGCTTTCTTGCCTTTTTTCAGCTTCAGCGCCTTGGCTGAGCGCGCGCTGATCGACGCGACGATTTCCATTCCCGGCGCGACGCGCAGCACCACTTCGGCGCTGACCGGGCCGAGGATGACGTTCTTCACCGTGCCTTTGATGGTGTTTCTCGCGCTGATTTTCATGGGATGCTCCTCAGGTTGAACGCTCGACGGCCGGGTTGGTGCGCCGCGACGGCAGCACATCGCTTACATCGAAATATTTTCCAGTGATGCCCGTGCCATATCCGGGGAGGCCGGACAGGATTTCGCGCAATTCCGGACCGCGCAGCAGTTCGATGAACTCGGCCTGCAGCGGTTCTTCCAGGCAATCGCTGCGGCAGGCGAGGTAGTAGCGCTCGGTCAGGAGCGGGACGAAGTCGAGGCCGTAGTGGGCGGCCGCCGCGCGTATGCCGTAGCCGGCGTCGGCCATGCCCCCCGCGACCGTGGCCGCAACCGCGAGATGGGTGAATTCCTCGGTGTGGTAGCCGTCTATGGCGGCCGGTTCGATCCCCGCGCCGGAGAGCAGTTCATCGAACTCGACGCGGCTGCCCGAATCGCGCTGACGATTGACGAGACGCACCTCCTTTCTGGTCAGGTCACTGAGGTCGTGGATCCCCTTGGGATTGCCTTTTGCCAGCATCAGGCCCTGGGTGCGCGTCGCCAGGCCGATCAACCGGTGCTGGCGCGGCTTGAGGTAGCGGCGAAACAGGGCGGTCGCGGACGGTTCCATGCCTTCGGCGATATGGAAACCCGCGATGCTGCACTGGCCTTTTGACAACGCGGCCAGGCTGGCGAGGCTGCCGAGAAAACGCAGATCGAGTTTCAGACCATCGCCGCGCGCCAGATGGTCGCGCAACTGCGCCAGGGCAAGATCGTGGCTGGCGCATAGCGCCAGCCTGGTCGCGCCGGTTTCGCCGACGCGCGACAGCACGCGTTCGATTTCGTGGCCTACGCTCTCGAGTTCGGGCGCCAGCCGCGCCTGCACCAGTTGTTCGGCCCACAGCAGTTTTTGCCCGAATTCGGTCAGCTCGGCGCCGCGTCCGCGGTTCAGTTTGACCAGGGGCCTTCCGAACATGCGTTCCCACTTGCCCACCATGCCCCATACATGCCTGTATGAAAGACGCACCGCCCGCGCCGCGCCCGCCAGCGAGCCGGCGGAGTGGATGGCATACAGGACGCGGAACAGTATCGGCTCTACACCCTGGCCGCCGCCGGGCTGAAGTTGCCACTCATATTGCAGTTTGACCCGAATCATTATGTAGTCCAGTTCATATTTGGATATGGCCCGCAATCGAATAATATCCCCGCAACTTATCAGAATATCAGGGAAATTTCGATGCTGCGCTCAATTTTGACATGGTTGGCCATCCTTTGCGCATTGACCGCGACACCTGCATCCGCACAAACGCCGCCGAGCCTGTATGCGGCCGGCAGTCTCAGACTTGCTTTCGACGACATCATCGCCTTGTATGCCGCACGCAGCGGCACGCGCTTTGTGCCGACCTACGGGCCCTCGGGCAGGCTGCGCGAAGAAATCGAGAAGGGCGGCACGCCTTCGGTCTTCGCCTCGGCGGCGCCACAGCATACCGAAGCGCTGGTGAAGTCGGGCAAGCTGCGCGCGAGCGCAGTGTTCACGCGCAACGCGCTCTGCCTGCTGTCCGCTCCGGGCATAGCCCTGCGGCAGGACGGACTGATAGAGATGCTGCTCGATCCGGCGCTGCGGCTGGGGACCTCGATGCCCGGGGCGGATCCGGCGGGCGACTACACCTGGGAGTTGTTTCGCAACATCGACAGGGCTCGGCCCGGCAGCTACGCCAGGCTCGATGCCAAGGCGCAGAAGCTCACGGGCAGGGAAGTGGCCCGCGACGACAAGGATCTTCCCTATGCCAGGGTCTTTCAGGAAAAGCGCGCCGACCTGTTCATCACCTATTGCACCAATGCGGTGGCTACGGCGAAGGCCGTACCCGGCCTGGGCTGGGTTCGTTTCGCGCCAGAGCTCAACGTGGCTGGCGCCTACGCCATCGGCGCAACCGGAGCAGGCGGCAAGGCCGCGGAAGAATTCGTGTCGCTGGTGCTGAGCCCGGACGGGCAGGCGATTCTGGAGCGCTACGGTTTCAAGTGACTGGCCGACCCCTGCGGATGGCGTCGAACCCGGTTGTCAACAACCACAGTACTGTTTCAAGGAGACTGGCTATGAGAAAAGCATTTGCATTTCTGTGCGCATTTGCAGCATTGACCGCGGGTGCTGCGAGCCCGGCAACTGCGCGGGACATCAAGATGGCGACCACCACCAGCACCGAGAACTCCGGGCTGCTCAAGATCTTGCTGCCCAAGTACGAAGCGAAATGCCACTGCAAGGTGCAGGTGATTTCGGTGGGCACCGGCAAAGCGATGGAGCTGGGCAAGAACGGCGACGTGGACGTGGTGCTGGTGCACGCGCGACCGTCGGAAGACAGGTTCGTCGCCGAAGGCCACGGCGTCAACCGCAGGGACGTGATGTACAACGACTTCATCCTGGTTGGCCCGCAATCCGATCCGGCCGGCATCAAGAAGCTGAACAGCATCATCGATGCGTTCAAGCAACTGGGCGAGGGCAGGAGCCGTTTCATTTCGCGCGGCGACAATTCCGGCACCGACCAGATGGAAAAGAACTACTGGAAGCAGGCCGGCATCGCACCCGAGGGCGCCTGGTTCGTCTCCGCCGGCCTGGGCATGGGCGAGGTGCTGACCATGGCGGGCGAAATGCAGGGCTACACCCTGTCGGATCGGGCCACCTATGGCGCCTATCGCGCCAAGACGGGGCTCGCCATCGTGCTCGCGGGCGATCCGAAGATGTTCAACCCCTACGGCATTATCGCCGTGAATCCGAAGAAATATCCCGCGCTCAATTACGACGGCGCCATGGACTTGATCAACTGGATCACTTCGGCGGAGGGCCAGAAAGCGATCGCCGAGTTCAAGGTCAGCGGCGAGCAGCTGTTCTTTCCGACAGCGGTGAAATAAAGCCGGGCTATGCCGTGAGCAGCAGCTTGAACGCAGCGAGCGCCATCACCACCGCAAGGGTCAGGAGCAAATGCCGCTGCCGCAGCCGCTGCAAACCGAGCCAGGTGCCCACCATGCCGCCCGCGAGCGCGCATGCCGCGAACAGCGGCAGCTCGGCCGGCAGCACCTGCACGGTGAACGAACCGGCGGCAAGCGCGACGATGGAGTTCACCAGGATGAAGGGCGCCGAGATGCCGGCCGTGCTCTTGGGGCCGGCCCAGCCGAGGAACAGGATCGTCGGGCTGAGGAAGATGCCGCCGCCGGTCCCGGTCAGTCCGGCGAGCAGGCCGATCGCCGCGCCGATGAAAACCGCCGGGAGCTTGCGCACATGGACCGTTTCGTCGCTGGCGAGCGCGAGCGTATTGAGCGCGCGCCACGTAAGATACAGCGCCGAGAACAGGAGCACGACGCCGACCGCGGCGTAATAGCCGCCGTGGGAGAGTTTCTGCGCGCCGCCCAACGCGGCGAAGGGCACCGAGCCGGCGAGGAAGGGCCAGAGCCCGCTCCAGGAAAAGTAGCTGGCCTGGCGGAAACGGTAGGCGGTGTACGCGGCGATCAGGACATTGAGCGCCAATGCGGTCGGGCGCATCACTTCGGGGGCCACGCCGATCAGGGCCATGGCGGCGATGTATCCCGATGCGCCGGCATGGCCGACGGTGGTATAGGGAATGGCCACGCAAAAGAACAGCGCGGCGAGAATAATGGCTTCGTTGGTGGACACGATATGGCGATGATACAGGAGGCCTTGCGCACATGAGTTTGCTCGACGCGACCGGCGAAGCGTTCCGCCTGCTGTTCGGCGGTGACCCCGAGTTGTGGGGCATTGTATTCATCTCCCTCAAGGTTGCGCTGCTGGGGCTCGCGATCGCCACTCTGCCTGGGGTCTTGGCGGGCTACCTGCTGGCGATGCATCGCTTCCCCGGGCGTCGCGCCCTGGTGGTGCTGACGCAAAGCCTGCTCGCCTTTCCCACCGTGGTGGTGGGCCTGGTGCTGTACATGCTGTTGTCGCGGCAGGGGCCGTTCGGTTCGCTCGCCCTGCTGTTTACCCAGAACGCGATGATCCTGGGTCAGGCGATACTGGCGTTTCCGATCCTCGTCGCCTATACGCTGTCGGCGGTGCAGGGCGCGGATCCGCGCGCGCACGAAACCGCCGTGAGCCTGGGCGCGGGGCCTTTGCGCGCGGCCCTGACCACGCTCAACGAGACCCGGTTCGCGGTGCTCGCCGGCGTGATCAACGGTTTCGGCCGCGCGATTTCCGAGGTCGGCTGCGCGCTGATGATAGGCGGCAATATCGCCGGGCTCACGCGCAACATCACCACCGCCATCGCGCTCGAAACCAGCAAAGGCGAGTTCGCGCAGGGCATCGCGCTGGGCGCAGTGCTGGTGGTGCTCGCCCTTGGGACCAACGTGGTCATGGCGATCCTGCAGGGCGAGGGGGGAATGAAATGAGTCCCCTGCTCAGGCTGGCCCGCTTGCGCAAGTCCTTCGGCGAGCGCCGCCTGCTCGATCTGGACGGTTTCGAGATCGAGGCCGGGCACGCCTACGCCGTCACCGGCGGTAACGGCTCGGGCAAAACCACGCTGCTGCGCATTCTTGCCGGACTGGAATCCGGCGAGGTGGAAGGCCTGCAGTTCGAGGGCGTGCCGCTTGCCTGCGGCGAGACGCACCGCGAGATCGTCTATGTGCACCAGCACCCCTACCTGTTTCATACCTCGGTGGCGCGCAATATCGCCTACGGCCTGAAAGCGCGCGGGCTGCGCGCCGCGGCGAGCCGGCGCCTGGTGGAGGACGCGATCGCCTGGGCCGGCGTCGACGCCCTGCGCCAGTTGCCGCCGCACAAGCTCTCGGGCGGCGAGAAACAGCGCGTCGCGCTGGCGCGGGCCAAGGTGCTGCGCCCGCGGCTGTACCTGCTCGACGAACCGACCGCCAACCTCGACGGCGAGGGCAGGCGCCAGACCATAGAACTGGTGCAGGCGCTCGCGCGCGAGGGCGCTGGCGTGGTGATCGCCTGCCACGATCGCGAACTGATCGAATTGCCGGACATGCGGCGCTTTCACCTGGAGGGCGGCAAGCTGGTCGGATAATCGGGGACAGACCACGTTTTTTCGCATCGTTCGCGGGTTCCATACCCGGTCGCCGGAACGAAAAACGTGGTCTGTCCCCGGTTTTCTTTGCTGTTAAAATCACCAGTTCGACCATAACAGCGCCGCGCCCGGGCTGAGCGCCTCCAATTGATGAAAATTTTCGGCTTTGCCGGCTGGTCCGGCAGCGGAAAGACCACGCTGATCGAGCAGGTGATTCCGCGCTTCGTGCGCGCCGGCCTCAAGGTATCGCTGATCAAGCACGCGCACCACCGCTTCGACGTGGACCATCCGGGCAAGGATTCCTTTCGCGTCCGGGCGGCCGGTTGCAGCGAGGTGCTGGTGACCTCGGGGCAGCGCTGGGCCTTGATGCACGAGATGCGCGACGAGCAGGAAGCGGCGCTGGAGCAACAGGTCGCGCGCATGTCGCCCTGTGATTTGCTCCTCATCGAGGGCTACAAGTACTATCCCCTGCCCAAGCTGGAGATCTACCGCGAGGCCAATGGAAAGCCGCTGCTTTGTCTCGAGGACGAGCACATTGTGGCGCTGGCCACCGACACGGCCGTTCAATCGGGCTTGCCGCAGTTCGGCCTCGGGGACTACGATGCGATAGCGGCGTTCGTGCTCGACACCGTGGAGTTGAACCGATGAAGCCAGACATGCTGTCCGTCGACGAGGCGCTCGCTTTCCTGCTCGAGGGCGCGAACCCGGTCGCCGCGATGGAGCAGGTGCCGACGCTCGCCGCCACCGGCCGCGTGCTGGCGCGCGCGCAGCGCTCCACTTTCAACGTGCCCTTGGTGGACAACACGTCCATGGACGGCTATGCGGTCTGTGCCGCGGATTGCGCCTCGGGCGAGACGCGCCTGCCGGTGTCGCAGCGCATAGCGGCAGGCAGCGTGCCGCAGCCGCTCGCGCGCGGCACGGCGGCGCGCATTTTCACCGGCGCGCCGATTCCGCCCGGCGCCGATGCGGTGGTGATGCAGGAGCACTGCGCCCGGGACGGCGATGCGGTCCTCGTGCGTCACCGGCCCGGGCCGGGCGAATGGGTGCGCCGCGTGGGCGAGGACATCCGCGCCGGCAGCGAAATTCTCGCAGCGGGAATGAAACTGCGGCCGCAGGATGCCGGCCTTGCCGCCTCGGTCGGGATTGCGGCACTGCCGCTGTATCGCCGGCTCAAGGTCGGGGTGTTCTTCACCGGCGACGAACTGGCGATGCCGGGCGAGCCCTTGCCGCCGGGCCGTATCTACAACTCCAATCGATTTACCCTGAACGGCCTGCTGCAACTGTTCGGCTGCGAACTCACCGACTACGGCATCGTCCCAGACCGGCTGGAGCACACGCGCGCGGTGCTGCGCCAGGCCGCGGCCAGCAACGACCTGATCGTTACCTCGGGCGGGGTGTCGGTGGGGGAGGAAGACCACATCAAGCCGGCGGTCGAAGCCGAGGGCCGCCTCGCCATGTGGAAAATCGCGGTCAAGCCGGGCAAGCCTCTGGCGTTCGGCGAAGTCAATTCGGGCGGATCGAAAAAAGCGCATTTCATCGGCTTGCCCGGCAACCCGGTATCGAGCTTCGTGACCTTCCTGGTATTCGTGCGGCCCTTCCTTTTGCGCTGCCAGGGCGTCACCCGGGTAGAGCCCTTGGCCTACCCGCTGCGCGCCGATTTCGTTTGGGAGACGCCCGACGTTCGGCGCGAATTCCTGCGGGCAAAATTGAATCCGTCCGGCGGGCTCGACCTGTACACCAACCAGAGTTCGGCAGTGCTGAGTTCAGCGGTGTGGGGCGACGGCTTGATCGACAGTCCGGCGGGGCTGTCGATCCACCGCGGCGACATGGTGAGATTTCTTCCTTTTTCGGAGCTGTTCCGGTGAGCATCAGGATTCTTTACTTTGCCAGGCTGCGCGAGGACATGGGCATCGCCCAGGAGATGTTCGAACCGACCGGCGCGAGCTGCGACGTGAACAGCCTGCGCGCGCAACTGGTCGCGCGCGGCGGGGCCTCGGCCACGGCGCTCGGCCCGGGCAAGGCGGTGCGCGTTTCGGTCAACCAGGATCTCGCGCGCGGCGATACGCCGGTCAAGGCGGGTGACGAGATCGCCTTCTTCCCGCCGGTGACCGGGGGCTGAGGTGAGCGTGCGGGTACAAGAGCAGGATTTCGATATCGGCGCGGAAATCGCGGCGTTCCGCCGCGCCGATCCCGGGATCGGCGCCATCGCCAGTTTCATCGGCTTGGTGCGCGACCTGAACGACGGCGAAGCGGTCGCCGGCATGACGCTGGAGCACTATCCCGGCATGACCGAAAAGGCGCTGGCGGGCATCGTCGCCGAGGCGAAGGGCCGCTGGGACATCGCCGATGCCCTGGTGATCCATCGCGTCGGCGCGTTGAAGCCGCTCGATCAGATTGTGCTGGTGGTGGTGAGCGGCGCGCACCGCGGGGCGGCTTTCGCGGCCTGCGAGTTCATCATGGACTACCTCAAGACCCGGGCGCCGTTCTGGAAAAAAGAGCAGACCACGGAGGGCGCGCGTTGGATAGAAGCGCGCGCGTCCGACGATCAGGCGGCGGAACGCTGGGGCGGGCCGCAGGCGAAATAGGCGCGGCCACCCGCTCCAGCGGTTTTTTTTGTATCATGGCTGCAGTCGCAAGGAGATGGCATTCCTCCTTTAACCGCCGCAAGGCTGATGATGCCTACCTGACCGCCGGAGCGCCGGCGGCTGCGTAGGCGCACTTCCTCTGCCTGCGGCGCCGCTTGTGCTCCTGCAAGATTCAACAAGAAAAGGAGATACAAGTGTCGTTTTCCGGATTCATCGCCGTGGGTGGCGGCGCCGCTGCGGGTGCCTGGCTGCGCTGGTGGCTCGGGATGCTGCTCAATCCGATATTTCCCACGCTGCCGCTGGGCACGCTCGCGGCCAATCTCCTCGGTGGCTGGATCATGGGTCTCGCGATGGGCTTCCTCGGCCACTACGAAAGCCTGCCGCCGGAGATACGGCTGCTTCTGACGACCGGATTCCTCGGCGGGCTGACCACGTTCTCCACTTTTTCCGCCGAGACCGCGACGCTGATTTCGCACGAGCAATACGGCTGGACCGCCGCGATCGTCGCCGCGCACGTCATCGGCTCGGTGCTGATGACGCTCGTCGGCATCGCGATGATAGGCATGGTGCTCAAGCGTTGAGCGCGGGCGTGCGACGTTCCGGACAAAGCGATTATTGCGGCGCGCAGACGACATAGGAGCGAACATGGCAAAAGGAACCTATCTCAGGTTTTACGTGCACGAAAACAGGAAGCACCATCGCGTCCTGCTGTACGAATGGCTGCTGGAACAGGCGAAGAAGATCGGCATACACGGCGGATCGGCGTTCCGCGCCATCGCCGGTTACGGCCACAACGGAATCCTGCACGAACAGCATTTCTTCGAGCTGGCGGGCGATCTGACCATAGAGGTTGAGTTCATGCTGAGCGAAGAGGATGCCGAGAAATTTCTGCAATTCGTAAAAGGCGAGGGCATACATCTTTTTTACGTCAAGTTGCCCGCCGAATTCGGGCTGATCGAGGGGAAGTACTGAGCCGGGCGTGCAATAAGTCATCGCTGAAAGGAGACCGCAGTGACCGAAATCTGGGCATTGGCAGCGCTGTGGCTGGGGTTGGCCCTGGTGGCCACTCTGGTCTCCATTTGGCTGCGCGTCGCGACCGCCTTGTCCGAGATCGTGGTGGGTACCATCGCGCAACTCTTTATCGGCGCTTTGGTCGGCACCTCGGTCCTGGGCGCGGACCAGACCTGGATCAAGTTCCTTTCCGGTACCGGCGCCATCGTCCTTACGTTTCTCGCCGGTGCCGAACTCGATCCGGTAGTGTTCCGGCGAAACTGGAAGGAAGCGGTTGCGGTCGGCTCGGTGAGCTTCCTGGTCCCATTCCTGTGCTGCGCCGCAGCCGCACGCTATCTTCTCGACTGGGAGCCGCTTCCGAGCTGGCTGGCAGGCATCGCGATGTCGACCACTTCGGTCGCGGTCGTCTACGCCGTGATGCTTGAGTTCGGTTTCAACACGACCGATTACGGCAAGACGGTGCTGGCCGCGTGCTTCATCACTGACCTGGGCACCGTGATCGGCCTCGGCTTGATCTTCGCGCCGTTCACCCTGAAGACGCTGCTGTTCGTAGGCGCGATGCTGGTGCTCGCGTTTGTGCTGCCCTGGCTCACGCCGCGCTTCTTCAAGCGCTACGGCGGCAGACCCTCGGAATTGGAGGCGAAATACCTTCTGCTGTGCCTGTTCGGCACGGGCGCGCTTGCGGCCTGGGCGGACAGCGAGGCGGTGCTGCCGGCCTATCTCATGGGCATGGTCCTCGCGGGGACCGTGGGCAAGGACCACGTTCTCGTGCGGCGCCTGCGCACGCTGACCTTCGGGCTGTTGACGCCGTTCTATTTCATCCGCGCCGGCGCGTTCGTGTCGGTGCCTGCGCTCGTTGCGGCTCCAGGCGCATTTCTGGTGATGCTACTGATAAAGGTGGCGGCCAAAATCGCGGGCGTGTTTCCAGTCACAAAAATATTTGGCGCACCATTCAAGGAAGGCATGTACACCACGCTGCTGATGTCCACGGGCCTGACCTTTGGCACCATCTCGGCGCTGTTCGGACTGTCGCACGCGATCATCGACCAGGCGCAGTATTCGGCGCTGGTTGCGGCGGTCATAGCGAGCGCCGTGATTCCGACGGTTATCGCCAACGCCTATTTTATGCCGCGGCACCTGCTGAAGGATGCGCCGGGAATGGCCGCGCAAGCGGCACAGCATGAAGGCGCGGCAGCCCCAATCGTTGCGGCGAAACGAGGAGGTCAATCATGATCAACAAGATTTTGCTCGCCTACGACGGATCCGATCCGGCCAAGAAGGCGCTAGCCACAGCGCTCGATCTCGCGCGGAAGCATCAGGCCGAGCTGTACGTTCTCGCCGTCGCCCAGCCGCCCGATTTTGGCGAGGACGTCGAGACCGAGGCGATCATCGAGAATTCCCGCAGCTGGCATCAGCGCACGCTGGCGCCGGTCAAGCAACTTGTCGCACCGAGCGGCGTCAAGGCCGTGTATGAAGTCGCGGTCGGGCATCCGGCAGAGCAGATCATCTATCACGCCGACCGCTATCAGGTCGACCTGATCGTTCTAGGCCATCGCGGCAAGTCGCTGTTCCGACGCCTGTTGCTGGGATCGGTGTCCAAGCAGGTGGTGCAGTACGCGGGCCGCACCGTATTGGTGGTGCGCTGAGCCCGCAGGGACGCTTCGGTCTTATAGTGGCCGCGGCGTCCAGGCGCCGCTTGAAAATCCGCGGTTTGGCCCCACGTTGGAAGCAATACACCGCGGGAGCCAGCCATGCGCTTAGACAAACTCACCACCAAGTTCCAGCAGGCGCTTGCCGATGCGCAGAGCCTGGCCGTGGGCAGGGACAACTCCTATATAGAGCCGATGCATCTCTTGAGCGCCCTGATCGCGCAGGAGGACGGCGGCACGGCTTCGCTGCTCGCGCGCGCCGGGGTCAACGTGGCGCGGCTGCGCGACGCCCTGAAGGCCGCGATCGCCCGCCTGCCCAAGGTCGAGGGCCAGGGCGGGGAAGTGCAGATTTCGCGCGAACTCACCAACCTCCTGAACCTGACCGACCGCGAGGCGCAAAAGCGCGGCGACCAGTTCATCGCCTCGGAGATGTTCGTGCTCGCCCTGGCCGAGGACAAGGGCGAGGCCGGCCGCCTGCTGAAGGAGGCGGGCGGCGCGAAAAAAGCGCTGGAGCAGGCAGTGACCACCCTGCGCGGCGCGGAGAGCGTGTCCAGCCCCGAAGCCGAGGGCAGCCGCGAGGCGCTGAAGAAATTCACCCTGGACCTGACCGAGCGCGCGCGCGCGGGCAAGCTCGATCCGGTGATCGGGCGCGACGACGAGATCCGCCGCGTAATCCAGATCCTGCAGCGGCGCACCAAGAACAATCCGGTGCTGATCGGCGAGCCCGGCGTGGGCAAGACCGCCATCGTCGAAGGCCTGGCGCAGCGCATCGTCAACGGCGAAGTGCCGGAGACGCTGAAGGGGAAGCGCGTGCTGTCGCTCGACATGGCGGCGCTCCTGGCCGGCACCAAGTATCGCGGCGAGTTCGAGGAACGGCTGAAAGCCGTGCTGAAGGAGCTGTCCCAGGACGAAGGCCGCACCATCGTATTCATCGACGAATTGCACACCATGGTCGGCGCGGGCAAGACCGAAGGTTCGATGGATGCCGGCAACATGCTCAAACCCGCATTGGCGCGGGGCGAACTGCACTGCGTCGGCGCCACCACGCTGGACGAATACCGCAAATACGTGGAGAAGGACGCGGCGCTGGAGCGCCGTTTCCAGAAGGTGCTGGTGGGCGAACCCACGGTGGAGGACACCATCGCCATCCTGCGCGGGCTGCAGGAAAAATACGAAGTGCACCACGGCGTCGACATCACCGACCCGGCCATCGTCGCCGCAGCCGAGCTGTCGCATCGCTATATCACCGACCGCTTCCTGCCGGACAAGGCGATCGACCTGATCGATGAAGCGGCTTCGCGCATCAAAATGGAGATCGATTCCAAGCCGGAATCCATGGACAAGCTCGACCGGCGCCTGATCCAGCTCAAGATCGAGCGCGAAGCGGTGAAAAAGGAAAAGGACGAGGCGTCGAAGAAGCGCCTGGCCCTGATCGAGGCCGAAATTAAGAAGCTCGGGCGCGAGTACGCCGACCTGGAAGAAGTGTGGAAGTCGGAAAAAGCCGAGGTGCAGGGCGCGCAGCACATCAAGGAAGAACTGGAAAAGCTCAAGCTCGAGATGGAAGCGGCCAAGCGCAAAGGCGACTGGCAGCGCATGTCGGAATTGCAGTACGGCCGCATTCCGCAGCTCGATGCGCAGTTGAAGAAAGAGGAGAAATCAGGCCCGAAACCGGGCAAGGCGCGCCTCTTGCGCACCGAGGTCGGCGCCGAGGAGATCGCCGAAGTGGTGTCGCGCGCCACCGGCATCCCGGTGTCGAAAATGATGCAGGGCGAGCGCGAGAAACTGCTGCAGATGGAGGCGAAGCTGCACGAGCGCGTGGTCGGCCAGGACGAGGCGGTGCGCCTGGTGTCCGACGCCATCAGGAGGTCGAGGGCGGGGCTCGCCGATCCGAACCGGCCCTACGGCTCGTTTCTGTTTCTCGGGCCCACCGGCGTGGGCAAGACCGAATTGTGCAAGGCGCTGGCGGGCTTCCTGTTCGATTCCGAGGAGCATCTGATCCGCATCGACATGAGCGAGTTCATGGAGAAACACGCCGTGGCGCGCCTGATCGGCGCGCCGCCCGGCTACGTCGGCTACGAAGAAGGCGGGCATCTCACCGAAGCGGTGCGGCGCAAGCCCTATTGCGTCATCCTCCTCGACGAAGTCGAGAAGGCGCATCCGGACGTGTTCAACGTGCTGCTGCAGGTGCTCGACGACGGCCGCATGACCGACGGCCACGGCCGCACCGTGGATTTCAAGAATACCGTGGTGGTAATGACCTCCAACCTCGGCTCGCAGATGATCCAGCAGATGAGCGGAGACGATTACCAGGTGATCAAGCTCGCGGTGATGGGCGAGGTGCGCACGCATTTCCGCCCCGAATTCGTCAACCGCATCGACGAGATCGTGGTGTTCCATGCGCTCGACGAGGCGAACATCAAGAGCATCGCGAAAATCCAGCTCGGCATATTGGGAAGGCGCCTGGCGGGGATGGAGATCAAGCTTGAGGTCGCCGACAGCGCACTGGCGGAAATCGCCCGCGCCGGTTTCGACCCGGTGTACGGCGCGCGCCCGCTCAAGCGCGCGATCCAGGCGAGCATTGAGAATCCGCTGGCGAAGCGTATCCTCGAAGGCGAATTCGGCGCCAAGGATACGGCGAAAATCGCCGCCAAGGGCGGGGCGATGCAGTTCGGCAAGGGTTGAGCGCCTGAATCAGCTTTGCAGTCGCGACACGGTTGCGACTGCTTGTCGCTCGCTTTGTCTATAATCGGGCGACGCGAACTCTTGGGGAACTGTATGAAAACGCGCATCACGAAATTGCTCGGCATCGAGCATCCGATCATCCAGGGAGGCATGCACTATGTCGGCTTTGCCGAGCTGGCAGCGGCCGTCTCCAACGCCGGCGGACTGGGCATACTCACCGCCCTGACGCAGCAGACGCCGGAGCTTCTTGCAAAAGAAATCGCGCGCTGCCGCGAGATGACCGACAAACCCTTCGGCGTGAATCTGACGTTCCTGCCGGCCTTTTCCAAGCCGCCCTATCCCGAATACATCCGCGCCATCATCGAAGGCGGAGTCAAGGTAGTGGAGACGGCGGGCCGGAACCCGGAACCCTATATGCCGTATTTGAAAGCGGCCGGCATCAAGGTGATACACAAATGCACCTCGGTGCGGCATTCCCTGAAGGCGGAGGCGATCGGCTGCGATGCGGTCAGCGTCGATGGCTTCGAGTGCGGCGGACACCCGGGTGAGGACGATGTGCCGAACTTCATCCTGCTGCCGCGGGCGGCCGAGGAGTTGAAGATTCCTTTCGTCGCCTCCGGCGGTATGGCCGACGGGCGCAGTCTGGTGGCCGCGCTGGCGCTGGGCGCGGAGGGCATCAACATGGGCACGCGCTTCATCGCGACCAAAGAGGCGCCGGTGCATGAAAACGTGAAGAAGGCGATCGTCGCCGCTTCCGAACTCGATACGCGCCTGATCATGCGCGGGCTGCGCAATACCGAGCGGGTACTCAACAATGCGGGTGTCGAGCGCGTGCTGGAAATCGAGCGCGAAAAGGGCGATTCGCTCGCGATCACGGACGTTGTTGCGCAGATCGCAGGGGTTTATCCCAAGGTGATGCTCGATGGCGACGTGGAGGCGGGCGCATGGAGCTGCGGCATGGTCGCCGGCCTGATTCACGATGTGCCCAGGGTCAAGGAGCTGATCGACCGGATCATGAACGAGGCCGACAGTCTGATCAACAAGCGACTCGCGGGCATGAGCGCCAACAATCCGTAGCGCCGACGCGCCGACCGGCTGGCGGTAGAATGGCGGATGGGGCACACCCTTCAGATTTGATCTCGACCGGGAGCGGTTATGCAGCTGGACGTGAATCGCAGTGATTTGACCGTCGGTATCGTCGGCGCCGGCGCCATGGGGCGGGGCATCGCGCAGGTCGCGGCGGCCGGCGGCATGCAGGTGCTGATCACCGACAGCCGGGCAGGCGCGGCGCAGGAGGCGCGCGATTTCGTGGAGAAGCTATTCGCGCGCGCCGCGGAAAAGGGCAGCATGACAAAGGAGGCCGCGGCGGCCGCGACGGCGCGCATCAAGGTCGTCTCCGGCCTCGCTGCGTTCAAGGCCTGCCATCTGGTGATCGAGGCCATCGTCGAGAATCTCGAGGTGAAGCGGGCCCTGTTTGCCGAACTGGAGGAGATCGTCGCGCCGGACTGCATCCTCGCGAGCAACACTTCGTCACTGTCGATTACCACCATCGCGGCCAAGCTGAAAACGCCGCAGCGATTTGCCGGAATGCATTTCTTCAATCCCGTGCCGCTGATGAAGCTGGTGGAGGTGATCTCAGGGCTGCGCACCGAGCGGCGGGTGTTCGACGCGCTGCTCGCGATCGGCAGGCGCATGACGCGCGAGCCCGTGGGCCTCACCGACGCGCCGGGTTTCGTGGTCAACCAGGTCGGCCGCGGCTTCACGCTGGAAGCGGCGCACCTGGTGTCAGACGGCGTAGCGAATTTTGCCGATGTGGACCGGGTCATGCGCGAGGTCGGCGGCTTTCGCATGGGGCTGTTCGAACTGATGGAACTCACCGGGCTGGACGTAACCCAACCGGCCTCGGAGGCGGTCTACAACCAATTCTTTCACGAGCCGCGCTACCGGCCGAACCTGATCATGCGCAGCCGCTACGATGCCGGGGTGCTCGGCCGCAAGACCAAGAAGGGTTTCTACGATTACGACGCCGAAATGAAGCCCATCGTGGCGCCCGAGCCGGCGCCGCCGACGGCCTGGCCGGCCAGCGTTTGGGTCAGTGCGGCCGAAGCGTCGGGTCATGCGGCACTTACCGAGTTGCTGAATAAACTGGGTGCGCCCCTGGAAACCGGCGCGCGGCCGAGCGCTGCGGCGCTGATACTGGTGACGCCCTTGGGCGAGGACGCCACGACCTGCGCAGTGGAGCAGGAGCTCGATCCCAGGCGCACCGTCGCCGTGGACACGCTGTTTCCGATGGTGAAGCGGTGCACCGTCATGGGCACCCCGGTCACCGATCCGGTGTACCGCGACGCGGCGCACGCGTTGCTTGCCAGCGACGGCGTGCCGGTAACGGTAATCCGCGACAGCCCGGGCTTCATCGCGCAGCGCGTCGTCGCGATGATCGTCAACATCGGCTGCTCCATCGCGCAAAGCCGCACCGCCACGCCGGCCGACATCGACAAGGCGGTGATGCTGGGGCTGAACTATCCCAAGGGGCCGTTCGGTTTCGCCGATACGCTGGGGGTGAGCAGGATCTGCGCGATCCTCACCGCCATGCAGCGCATCTACGGCGATCCGCGCTATCGCCCCAATATCTGGCTCACGCGGCGCGCCCGGCTGGGCGTGCCGCTCGTTACCCCCGAATCCTGATCCACCCAACTACAAGGAAAACGACATGCTGAACGCCTATATTTACGACGGACTGCGCACCCCCTTTGGCCGCTACGGCGGCTCGCTCGCCGGCGTGCGGCCGGACGACCTGCTCGGCGCGGCGATACGCGCGGTGATGGCGCGCAGCCCGTTCAAACCCGAGAGCATCGAGGACATCGTCGTCGGCTGCGCCAACCAGGGCGGCGAGGATTCGCGCTGCGTGGCGCGCCACGCGGGCCTCGCGGCCGGTCTGCCGATCGAGATTCCGGCCACGGTGCTGCAGCGCAATTGCGCCAGCGGCCTCGGCTCGATCGCGCACGCGGCGCACTCGATCTCCGCCGGCGAAGGCGAGGTGTTCGTCACCGGCGGCGTGGAGAGCATGAGCCGCGCGCCGTTCGTGTTCAACAAGGTCGATGGTCCGTTCGGCCGCAACGTCAAGTTGTTCGACAGTACCATCGGTCCGCGCTTTTCCAACCCGAAGCTGGTGAAGCTGTACGGCGACGACCAAATGCCGCAGACCGCGGACAATCTGGCGAAAGAGTACGGCATCACGCGGGAGGAAGCGGACCGCTTATCCGCCGCGTCGCAGACCAAGTACGCCGCGGCTAAGCGCGACAAGTTTTTCGAGGGCGAAATCGCGCCCTACAGCGTCGCGCAGCGCAAAGGCGATCCGGTGGTGGTGAGCGAGGACGAGCATCCGCGTCCCAAGAGCGATGTGGCCACGCTCGCCGCGATGAAGACGCTGTACGCGGGCGGGGTGGTCACGGCCGGCAACGCCTCGGGCGTGAACGACGGCGCGGCGGCATTGATCGTCGGCTCGCTCGGCGTGGGCGAGAAAGCCGGTGTCAAGCCGATGGTGCGGGTGATCGCGAGCGCCTCGGCGGGCGTGCTGCCGCGCATCATGGGCATCGGCCCGGTGCCCGCCTCGCAAAAAGCCATGGCGCGCGTCGGTCTTTCCATCAAGGACATGGACGTGATCGAGATCAACGAGGCGTTCGCGGTGCAGGTGCTCTCGTGTTTGAAAGGCCTGGGCGTGGCTTTCGACGACAGCCGTGTCAACCCGAACGGCGGTGCCATCGCGATCGGACATCCGCTCGGCGCCTCGGGTGCGCGCCTGGCCCTCACCGCCGCACGCCAGTTGCAGCGTTCGGGCGGGCGCTATGCGCTGGTGAGCCTGTGCATCGGTGGCGGGCAGGGCATGGCCGTGGTGCTGGAGCGCGTCTAGCGCCGGCGGCGGTATTCGAATTCCCGCGTCGCTGAGCGACGCGGGCGATGGCAAGGCCGGCAGGTCGCGGCGGGCCCGCGCGAGCCGGTGATGCCACGCGAATCGCGGCTAGCGCAGCAGCGCGGTGACGGCGCGCGCACGCCGCACCATTTCTTCCCAGAGTTTGTCCATGTCCCGGCGGAACACGGTATCGGCATCGGCGTTGAGCACGTACCAGCCGCCGAGCGCCAGTTCCGCTGCGAGCTGTCCCGGCGCCCAGCCGGCATAGCCGTTGAAAAAACGCACCTGCTCGGGCGGGGCGTGCAACACTTTTTCCACCACTGCGGGATCGATGGCGAAAGACACGTCGCCGAGCACGCGCAGCGCCCCTAACGGATTGTCCCTGGCGCGGAACACGGCGAACAGGCCGCCGGCATCCACCGGGCCGCCCGAGTACATCGGCTCGGTGAAGCGTTTCAGCACTTCGTTGTCGGGCAGGATCTGGGCGAGCGAGCTGCGTCCGGGGCGGTTGACGATGAAACCCACCGTGCTGCCGTCGGGGGCCTGGGTGACCAGCACCACGCTCTGGCGGAAATTAGGATCGAGCAGTCCCGGGGCCGCAACCAGGAAAACGCCATTCGGGTTTTTCCCGGTTTGCGCCGAGGCAACAGGCGCCGATCCGAGCAAGACTAGGAGGAGCAGAAACAGCCGCAGGCTCATCGCTCGCCTCGCGCCGGCGCGCAGCAGTAGGATCCGGGCAGGTGATTTTCGGGCATGCCGCATGATAGCGGCACGGCGCGGGATCTGCCATGACGCAATTCGAGCCGGGCCCAGGCGGTCGCCGCGCTGCGCTGCGCGCACCCGCGATGCCTCGATGCAACTATCGGAAATCAAAAGATTTTTGCCGCAATTGCGGTGTGACTTGATCTCGGTCGAACTGCAAGCTGGCGCTTTGTGCTAGCTTACGCTATCCGCTATCCGCTCGGCGCGGCGCATCCCGCTGCCCCGATCACCTGCGCGGCGGCATGGCGCGGCAGGCGCATGACAAGCGGCTTTTGACGTTGCACAACTTAATCGAGAAGGGAGTACCTATGGCAGATGTTCTGGCTCCGCTGGCGGGGAAAATATGGCAAGTGCTGGTCGAAGTCGGCGCAAAGGTCGAAGAGGACGACGAACTGATCGTCATCGAGGCGCTGAAAATGGAGAACACCGTATATTCGCCGTCCGCCGGGACGGTGAAGGAAATCAAGGTAGCGAAGGGCGATAGCGTCGAGGATGAACAACTCCTCATCGTTCTCGAGTGACCAAGGGCGCGTAACGAACAGGGGCCAGACAACGATGAATTTCGAACTTAGCGAAGAGCAGCGGCTGATCCAGGACACGGCGCGGCGTTTCGCCGCTGAAGAAATCGCGCCGACGCTGGACGAGGAGGAGGCGAAGCACGAGTTTCGCACCGATCGCGTCGCCAAGATGGGCGGGCTCGGTTTTTTCTCCTGCGCCTTGCCGGAGGAACTGGGCGGCAGCGGCATGGGTTTCATGGAGTCGGTGCTGATGGCCGAGCAGATCGGCAAGATATCGGCGTCCTGGCGCCTGCCTTTCAATATGCAGAACCTGGGCCCGGCGCTGACCGTGACCAAGTTCGGCACTGACGCGCAGAAGAAGAAATACGTGCCCGGCTGGGTGGCTGGCACCCAGCTCGGCTTCTTCGCCATGACCGAGGCCAACACCGGCTCCGACGTGGCGAGCATGAAGACCCACGCGATCGACAAGGGCGACCATTGGGAGGTTCACGGCAGCAAGATGTGGATTTCGCAGGCGCACTATGGCGACGCCGGCCTGCTCTACGCCTACACCGACAGGTCGAAGGGCAACAAGGGCATGACGGCTTTCATCATCGAGCCGAAGAACATGAAAGGCTGCACCGCGCGCGCGATCGAGACCAAGCTCGGTCTGAAATGCGCCCCGACCGGCGAGTTCGCATTCGACGGCATGAAAGTGCCGAAGGAGAACGTGCTCGGCAAGCCGGGCGACGGATTTCGCATCTGCATGTGGCAGTTGAACCAGACGCGCATGGGTTGCGCGGCCGGCGCGCTCGGCGTCGCCGGCGGCGCGCTGGATATCGCCGTCAAATACGCCAACGAACGCACCCAGTTCGGCAAGCCCATCTCGCAGCATCAGATGGTCATGGCGCAGATTGCCGAAATGACCGTCGAGCACCAGGCGGCGCAGATGCTGGTGTACAAGGCGGCATGGCTGAAAGACAAGGGCAGGCCGAACCAGTACGAGACCTCGGTCGCCAAATTCGCGGCATCGGAGGCGGCGGTGCACGCGGCCAACGAGTGCATGAAAATCTACGGCTCGTTCGGCTTTTCGACCGAGTATCCGGCGGAACGGTTTTACCGCGACGCAAAGTCCCTGCAAGTCGTGGAAGGCACCTCCAACATCCAGAAGATCATCATCTCGGGCATGGCCTGCGGGACCACGCCCAACCGCGAATAGGAAACCGGGGACAGGCCCCCTTTTCCGATTTTCGCTCCACCGGAGCGGAGCGGGAAAGCAGGAAATGGGGGGGCTGTCCCCGGTCTTTGATTACTTCATTTAAGGATCGATCGGAATGAGACCGTATTTTGAGAAAATGCCGAGCTTCGGCAAAGCGCTGAAAGAAACCCGCATCGCGCGCACGCAGGACAGCCGCGCCAAACTCGAAGCGGTCGAAGCCGAAATCGCCGCCGCGAAAAAAGCGGTGGAGGAAGTGGGCATACCCGCATCCAAGATCAACGAACGCGGCGGCCTGACCGTGTGGCAACGCCTGGAATACCTGATCGATCCGGGCACCTGGCAGCCGCTGCACAGCCTGTATAACCCGGAAGACAACGAAGAAGGCACGACCAATGTGGTCGACGGCCTGGGCAAGATCGGCGGCCGCTGGGCGGTGGTCATCGGCTTCGACAACAAGGTGCTGGCCGGCGCCTGGATCGCCGGGCAGCCGGACAACATCCTGCGCGTGACCAACCTCGCCAAGCGCCTGCACATCCCGCTGGTATGGCTGGTGAACTGCAGCGGGGTGAAGCTGCCGGACCAGGAAAAATTCTATGCCGACCGCCGCGGTTCCGGTGCCCCCTTCTTCCGCCACGCCGAGCTGGAACAGGCCGGCATACCGGTGCTGGCCGGCATCTACGGCACCAATCCGGCCGGGGGCGGTTATCAGGCGATCAGCCCGACCATCCTGATCGCGCACAAGGACGCCAACATCGCCGTGGGCGGCGTCGGCATCGTCTCGGGCATGGCGCCGCAGGGCGGCTTCGACGTCGCCGGACTGGAGCAGCTGATCGCGGTCACGCGCAGCATGAAAGACAAGCCCCCTGGCAGCGTTTCCACCCATTACGATGCGACCGGCTTTTTCACCCGCGTGTATGACGAGGAAAAAGGCGTGCTCGACGGGATCAAGGATTACATGCGCATGATTCCGGCCTACGATCCTGCGTTCTTTCGCGTGGCCGCGCCGGCCGAGCCGGCGCTCCCGGCGAGCGATCTGTATCACTTGCTTCCGTTCAACCAGAAATCGGACTACTCCTTCGACGACGTCCTCGCGCGCCTGGTCGATGCGAGCGAACACTTGGAGTTCCGCCCCGGCTACGGGCCGGAGGTGTACACCGGGCTGGTGAAATTCGACGGCATGCTGGTGGGCGCGATCGGCAACCGCCAGGGCCTGCTGCCCAAGGGCTATCCCGAGTACGCCGACTACCCCGGCATCGGCGGCAAGCTCTACCGCCAGGGCCTGATCAAAATGAACGAGTTCGTGACCCTGTGCGCCCGCGACCGGGTGCCGGTGATCTGGTTCCAGGACACGACCGGCATCGACGTGGGCGACATCGCCGAGAAGGCCGAGCTGCTCGGCATCGGGCAGTCGCTGGTGTATTCGATCCAGCAGGCCGACATACCGATGATGCTGGTGGTGCTCAGGAAAGGCAGCGCGGCGGCGCACTACATCATGGGCGGACCCACGGCGAATCGCCAGAACGCGTTCACCCTGGGTACCGCAGCGACCGAGATCTATGTGATGCACGGGGAGACGGCGGCGGTGGCAAGCTACTCCCGCCGCGCGATCAAGGACAAGGATTCGGGCAAAGCACTGGAGCCGCTGGCTCAGAAGATGAACGAGATGGCACAGAAATACCTGGATACGTCACGGCCGGCGTACTGCGCGCGCCACGGTTTCGTCGACGAGATCGTGGATCTGAAAGCGCTGCGCGGCTATCTGCAGGCGTTCGCCGGATCCTGCTACCAGAATCCGAAGTCCATCTGCCCGCGCCACCAGATGCTGCTGCCGCGCATCATCAGGGGTTGAGGGCGGTTCGAGGGAGCGCGGGAGGGATTGCCGGATTTGACAACGCGATAGGCCGAAGCACAAGGCTGCGCCTGAACGGTGGCTTGGGCAATGTTCGTATATGCAGCCGCCGCCAGGTGGCCTGGGTGCGAAATTGCGCCGGCCGGGCGGCTCAGAGCGGTACGCCAGATTCGCGCCGTCTCACTTCGAGAGGACGTGGCTCGTGGTGACATCTGCGACCAATTTTCCGTCAGCCCCGGACACAGCCGTGCGCACGACGCTCACCGTACGGCCGTGTTTCACGTAAGTGGAAACCGCCTTGAACGAACCCTCTTTCTGATTGCCGAGGAAATTGGCGTTCAGGCTGATGGCGAGCGGGAACCCTTTCATGCCTTCCGACGGCTGATCCGAGTCCATGACGAGAATGGTTGCAGTGACATCGGCGAGCCACAGCATTGCGCCAGCCTGAACGACGCCGAACGGATTCTTGACGCCCGCGGTGACGGGCATCTCCGAGACGACGCGGTCTTTGGTCCGTTCAACAAGGACAAACTCGATTGAGCCTTCGAATTTCATCATCATTCAGTCCATAGGGTGATCAAGCTTAAGGAAATATGCGCGCTGCCGTCGTTTCTTGCTTCTCAGGTGGGCAGTTTGTTGTGCCTGCGCAGGTTCTTATCGACCATGGATTCGGGGAGAAATCGGCGCATGAAGCTCACCTGGTGCGCTAGTCTTCCTGCGGTATAGCGCCTTCTGGGCGACGCGTCGGTCGCCGCTTTCAATACCGCATTTGCCACGATTTCAGGGGCGTCGCCCGCGCTCACCCCATTGCGCATCAGCGCTTCCATGTCGGCGCGCACCGAGTTGTAGACAGCAAGCGAACGATCGGGCCGCGTCATGCTTTCTTCGAACGCGGTCCGCGTCAGTCCTGGCTCCACCAGCACAACCCGAATCCCGAATGTGCGCAGTTCGTGGTCGAGCGATTCGGAATAGCCTTCGACAGCGTGCTTCGTCGATGCGTACAGCGCATTGTAGGGAGACGGTATCAGACCCAATATGGAGCTCATATTCACGATCCTGCCTTTGCCCTGACGTCGCGTGGTCGGCAACACGGCGTTGGTCACGCGGTAGCCTGCCTGCGCCAGCCGCATCGCCGTTGCCTGTCCGATGCCTGAAGACGCCCCTGTGACCACTGCTACATTCATAATGTTCTCGCTCATAACTCAATCCTCCATGCCCCAAATGGTGTACCGGACCGCAATGACTGACGCGAGGCCATAGGCAGCCATCCCGAGCGCGATTAGCGCGAATATCGTCCACGGCGGCGTCTGCGCGGCGGCGAGTATCCCGCCGCCGAGCGCAATCACCACCAGCCGCAGCGTGCCGGCGAGCACCGGGCCGCCGACCTTGCCGGCGGCGAGCGCCGAGAAATACAGGCAAAGCCCCAGTCCGAACAGCGCATAGCAGGGGCCCGCCCAGTGAAAGTAGAGCGCGGCCGACGCGAGCACCTCCGGGTCTTGCGTGAACCGGGCGGTCCACAAGTCGGGGGCGATGGCTACCGCAATCCCGAGCGCACCGAGCAAGGCGCTGGCGAGCGCCGCCGCGACCCAGGTCGCGCGCCGCGCGCGCGCGATCTTGCGGGCACCGATCGCCATGCCCACCAGCGGCACCGATGCCACGCCGATGGCGAATCCGATGGGTATGAGCAGGAATTCGAGCCGGGTACCGATGCCGTAGCCCGCGAGTGCGGTAGTGCCGAATTGCGCGACCAGCCGGGTCAGAATCAGGACCGTTAACACCGTTTGCAGCGGCGAGATGCATGCGAGCGCGCCCACTTTCAGGATATCGCGCATCAGCTCGCGCCGCAGCGGCGTCGCGCGCACCGACAGCCGGACGCGCGAGCGGCGCGAACGCAGGTAGCCATACAGGACCATCGCGCCGGCCGCGTAGGCGAGCACCTGGCCGGCCGCGACGCCGGGCATGCCCAGCCGCGGAAACGCTCCCCAGCCAAGGCCGAGCGCGCCGCCAATCAGCACCTGCAGCATGGCGACCGCAAAAAACGTCGCCGACGGCACCTGCATGTTGCCTGCGCCGCGGATCACCGATGCAAAGGTGTTCATGAGCCAGACGCCGATCGACCCGAGGAACGCGACCTCGGAGTACGCGACCGCCTGCGCCAGCGCCTCGCCCTGGCCGCCAAGCGCCGCATACGTCGCCGGCCCCAGGGTGAGCATCAGCACCATGTACAGCGCTCCCGCCGACAAGCCGATCCACATCGCGTGCACGGCAAGGGCGTTCGCGCGCGCGCCGTCTCCGGCGCCGAGCGCGCGGCTCACGGCGGAGGACACGCCGCCGCCCATCGCACCGCCCGAAAGCATCATCTGCAGCATCACCATCGGGAATACGAGCGCCATCGCGGCCAGCGGGCCACGCCGAGCCTGCCGACATAGGTGGTCTCGGCGATGGCCGCCAGCGCGGTCGCCAGCATCGCGCCCATGTTCGGCAGCGCAAATCGCACCAGCGTCGGCAGGATCGGTGCCGTGAGCAGAGGATCTATAGCGCGATCTGCCACTGCGTCGGCGGGCAGGCCGCGCGCGAGCTGTTCGGGGCCGGAACGGAGGGCGGTGGCGGCGTGGTTCATTGGGCGATCCTGAATATGATGATCATCATAACTTCAATCGAACGAAAACGGATTGCGGATGCAGCCCGGCGTCAGTCCCCGGCAGCGACGAGATGATTCAGCGCCGCCTTGCGCAGCGCATCGGACAGCTTGGGCTCGTCGACGGCGCGCGCGAGCAGCAGCGCGCCGACCATGGTGACCACGGTGACGAGCGCGTGCTCGTGCGCGCCCGGCTGCCCCCAGTCGGGAGACTGGCGGGCGACGAGGTCGATCATCTCCTTGATGTGGCGCGTGGCGGCGCGCCGCACTTCGGGCGCCTGGCGCGGCATCTCCGAGCCGAGGGCGACGACCGGGCAGCCGGTTTCGACGCCCTCGACATGCGCCTGCGACAGGTAGGCCCGCAGCAGCGCCTGCAGCGCCTGCTGCCGCGGCGCGGCGGCCGCGATGCGCGCCAGCGCGTCCACGCCTTCTGCGCCGGCGCGGTCCGCCGCTTCGGCGAGCATCGCCTCGCGCGAGCCGAAGTGGGCGTAGAAACCGCCGTGCGTGAGGCCCGCATCCTTCATGATGTCGGCGACGCCGGTGCCGCCGTAGCCGCTGCGCCGGATGGCGCGCGCTGCGGCATCGACGATGCGTTCGTGTGTGGCTTCCTTGCGACTGGGGGCGGTGCGCGTCATGGCGGTGGTGACAGATGTAATATGATGTGCATCATACACACTTCCGGCGCGAAACGCAAGTGGGTATGTCGCGTTCCGGTCTGGCCTGGCCAATCGGAGGTAATCGCATATAGGCGGAGAGCCAGGCAGCGCCTGGTTCTCCGCCCATTCAATGCTGGAAGTCCCCGCCGCGCGCTAGCGCTTGCTCATGCGCTCGACGATGTCGGGCGGAATGAAATTCACGAGCTCCGTCTTGTCCGCCTCGGCGAGTTCCACATAGCGCTTGACCACGTCGGCCGGATCGAGCTGGCCGACGGTGATGCGATTGACGAGCGAGTCCATGGCCGCGACGTCCTCGGGCGCTGCGGTCTTGCGGTCGAACCAGGGGCCGGGGTCGTTCGCCATGCGGTCGTTGAATCCGGTCGCGTAGGGGCCGGGATTGATGAGTGCGACATCGACGCCGAATGGCAGCATCTCGGCGCGCAAGCCCATGCCGAGGGCCTGCAGCGCGTGCTTGGTCATCGCATACGGCGTGGAGCCGACGCCCGCGCGCACGCCGGCGATCGAGGACACGATCAGGATGCGTCCGCTTCGCTTCTTGCGCATTGCCCGCGCCACGCGCTGCACGATCGCGAAGGTGCCGAACACGTTCACTTCGAACACCGCGCGCAGCCGCTCAAGCGGCAGCACGCTCAAGGGCCCGGTCTGGCCCATGCCGGCGTTGGCGACGAAGACATCGAGATCCCACTGGTCCGCCTTGGCCACGTCGCACGCGTTGGTGATGTCGAGCTTCGCCACCGTGAGCCCGGGCGCGGCGGCGGCGAGCTCGGCCGCCTGCTTGTCCGTCTCGGTGGCGGCGGTGACCCTGTGTCCGCGCCGGGCGAGCTCGACGGCGGCGCCGCGGCCGAAGCCGCTGCCGGCCCCGGTGATCAGCACGGTCTTCTGCATTGGTGTCTCCTTTGCTGTCGGCGAAAGAGCGAATTATGCCAGTGGTTGCGCGTTCGGCTTCAGCGGCCGCTTGTTGTCGGGAATGCAGATGGCTGTTTTGGTCGACTAGCCGCCGTCCACAAATCCCTATCCCGCTCACTCCGCCAGCGCGATCTCCACGCGTTTGTTGTGTTTGCCTTCGCTGCGTATCCTGAGGATCCGGATGCCGCCGATTTCGGCGATGTTCCTGACGTGAGTTCCGCCGCAGGGCTGCAGGTCGATTCCGGGAATACTGAGCAGGCGTACCCGTCCCGCGCCGCGCGGGGGCTGGACTTTCATCGTTTTGACGAGTTCGGGACGCGCGTCGAGTTCCTCATCGGTAATCCAGACGGTTTCCGTTTCTCTTCCGCGCGCGATGAGGGCGTTGGTTTCGCGTTCTATCCGCTCGGCGTCGAGCAGGCTCATGTCGATGTCGAAGTCGAGGCGCGCCTTCTCCGGCGCGATGTTGCCGCCGGTGACCGGCGCCACCACCACGCATGACATCACGTGCAGCGCCGTGTGCAGGCGCATCAGCGCGTAACGGCGTTGCCAATCGATTTCGAGCGTAAGCGTTTCGCCGGGTTCCGCCTGTGGCGCGCCGGCCGCGGGAATGTGCAGCACCCGGCCGGCGGCGCCTTTGCGCGTGTCGGCGATCGCGATGCGCTCGCCATTTGCGCGCAGCAGACAGCCGCTGTCCCCGGCCTGCCCGCCGCCGAGCGGATAGAAGATCGTGCGCTCGAGTTCGATTCCGCGCTCATCCACCGCAACGACCCGCGCGGTCGCGGTCTGCAGGTAAGCATCGTCCCTGAACAATAGCTCTGTGCCCATGCTGCTGTTGCCGCGGATCGGGCTGAGGGTCTGTGGCGTTCCGAACGGGTTGGAATTAGATCAGTCCCATTCCCTTGAGCACCGACAGCATCACCGCCGCGGCCACGACCGATCCGATCTGGCCGCCGGTGTTGACGCCCGCTGCGTGCATCAGCAGGTGGTTCTTCTTGTCGTAGCGCTGTCCCTGCGCCTGGACCACCCGGGCGGCCATGGGGAAGGCGGAGATACCGGCGGCGCCGATCAGCGGGTTGACTTTGCCGCCGGTGAGTTTACACACGATCTTGCCGAACACGACCCCGGCCACGGTATCCAGGCAGATGGCGACGAATCCCATGGCGAAAATCATCAGCGTCGCCGGCTTGAGAAAGGCGTGGCCCTCCATGGTGCCGCCGATGGCCAGGCCCAGAAACAGGGTGACCGTGTTGGCGATCTCGTTTTCGGAGGCCTTGGTCAGGCGCGCCACCACGCCGCATTCGCGCATGAAGTTGCCGAGCATGATGGTCCCCATGAGGGGCAGCCCTTTCGGGGCGAGCAGGCCGGTGACCAGGGTCACGACGATGGGGAACAGCAGCTTGGTCTGGGGGGAAACGCTGCGCTTGATCGGCGCCATTTTGATCACCCGCTCCGCGGGCGTGGTCAGCGCCCGCATGACGGGAGGCTGAATGATGGGGACCAGCGCCATGTAGGAATAGGCCGCGACCGAAATCGGCCCGAGCAATTGCGGCGCGTACTGCGAAGCGACGTAAATCGCCGTGGGCCCGTCGCAGGCGCCGATGACGGCGATGCTGACCGCCTCCAGCGCCGGAAAACCCAGGGCGAGGGCGAGCAACAGGGTGAGGAAAATGCCGAATTGCCCGGCCGCGCCGAACAGCAGCATCTTCGGGTTTTCCAGAAGCGAGCCGAAGTCGATCATGGCGCCGATGCCGACGAAGATCAGCAGCGGGAAGACTTCGTTGGCGATCCCCATATCATAGAGAATCTTGAGCAGGCCGCCCGCCTCCATCAGATCGGAGAGGGGGACGTTGACCAGCAGGCAGCCGAAGCCGATGGGCACCAGCAGCAGCGGCTCCACTTCTTTCTTCACGCCCAGATAGAGCAGGGTCGCGGCGATCGCGAGCATGATCACGTTCGGCCCGCCTTGGGTGAACAGATACGTGACGCCGGAGGTCAGTCCAGCCAGGCCCGTCTGGAGGCTTTCGAGCATGTTATTTTTTCTCCGGGCTTGCGGTTTTGGCGATGACCAGGGGGAAGGCCTTTTTCAGCAGATCCATCACCAGGCCCAGGATCCACAGGGTCAGAAAGGTGCCTCCCATGCCGACGATCATCATGGTGAGTCCGAAGGTCCATTTGGCATTGTCCATGGGGGGCTTTCACAAGGCAGAAGGTCGGTTGGCGTACAGTGCGATTATATTGGGAAGCCGGCCGAGCGTCCAATCGTGTCCGGAGAGCCGGCGTCACGAAACGGTATCATGAAACGCTTGCCAGCCACAACGGCGCGGAAGATACTTGTGCCGGCTAAGTGCCCAGAAGAGGCGCGATAAGCGCCGGTCGTCACCTGAGGAGGTCGTGATGTACAGCAAGATCCTGATGGCGTTCAACGGGTCGCGCGAGGGACGCGCTGCGTTGCTGGAAAGCGCCGAAATCGCCGCATTCATCCATGCCGAGACGCATCTGCTGGCCGTGGCCGGGATGCCGCCCAGCCTGTTCCTGACCGAGGGCTTTCTGCCCGAGGAATTGCTGGAGGAGGAAAAAAAACGCACCCAGGAGATCCTCGACGAGGGCATCAAGCTGCTCAAGGAGCAGGGCTTCAATACCACCGGGCACCTGACCGTGGGTGAGCCGGTGGAGGAGATCTGCCGCGTCGCGGCGGAACTCGGCGTCGACCTGATCGTGCTCGGACACCGGCAGCGGCTTTCGTTTGCAGCACGCTGGTGGAAGGGTTCGGTAGGCGCTTCGCTGCTCGACTATGCGCCGTGCAGCATCCTGATCGCGCGCGCACGCTGAAAGTACCTCGCCGAAGACCGAACGGGGGCACGCGAGCGCCCCTTTCTTTTCCGCCAGGCGCATAATCGCCCCGGTCTGCGTTTACCATCGATTTGGTTTCCGGCGATGCCGTCCATGCGCACCTGGGATGTTTTTTGCACCGTGGTCGACAACTACGGCGATATCGGCGTTTCCTGGCGCCTGGCGCGGCAACTGGCCGCGATGCGCGGCCAGCGGGTGCGCTTGTGGGTCGACGATCTCGCGAGCTTTCGCAGGATCTGTCCGGATATCGTTCCCGGCCTCGCGTCGCAGCAAAGCCACGGCGTGGAGGTAGGGTGGTGGCGCGAACCCTTTCCTGCGGCGACTCCCGCAGACGTCGTGGTCGAGGCCTTCGCCTGCAAGCCTCCGGCGAGCTATGTCGCGGCAATGGCCGCGAAGCAGCGGAAACCGGCGTGGATCAATCTCGAATATCTGAGCGCCGAAAACTGGGTGCAGGGCTGCCACGCGCTGCCCTCGCCGCATCCTTCCCTTCCCCTGGTGAAGCATTTTTTCTTTCCCGGTTTCGTCGCCGGCACGGGCGGGCTGCTGGCGGAGTCCGGCCTGGCGCTGGCGCGCGACCGGTTTCAGCGCTCAGCGGCGGCGCAGGCGCGCTTCTGGAAGGCTCTGCGCCTCCCGGCGCCGCGACCGGGCGAACTGCAGGTTTCCCTGTTCTGTTATCCCCACGATGGCGTGACCGCGCTGTTGCGGGCCTGGGCTGCCGGCGGTGCAGCGCTGCGCTGCCTTGTGCCCGAAGGGGTGGCGCACGAGGCCTTGTCGGCGTTCTTCGCGGCTGAAAACCTCGCGCCAGGGGCGGTCCTGCGCAAAGGCGCCCTCGAAGTCAGGATTTTTTCTTTCCTCGATCAGGATCGCTACGACCGGCTGCTGTGGGCGTGCGACCTGAACCTCGTGCGCGGGGAGGACTCCTTCGCCCGCGCACAATGGGCGGCGCGGCCTCTGCTATGGCAGATCTACCCGCAGCAGGCCGGGGCGCACTGGCCCAAACTCGAGGCTTTCCTCGGCCTGTATTGCCAGGGACTGCCGGCGGACACCGCGGCGGCGCTCGCGAAATTCTGGCGCGCCTGGAACCAGGGCGATGGCGCGGGGGTCGGATCGGCCTGGTCCGGCTACTGGGAACACCGGGCCGAGTTGAACGCCCATGCCCTGTGCTGGGCCTCGCGGCTGGGCCAGGCCGGCACGCTTGCAAATAATCTTGCGCAATTTTGCCAAAATTTGTTAAAATAGAAAGCTTTATAGCTAATTATGCGGGGATAGTTCCCCTCATGCCCCCGAAATCAGGGGCCGTTGCGGAAATGCCGAAACGGCCCCTAGGATGAAACAAACCAACCGTGTAGGACGAAAGACATGAAAATCGCACAAGAACTGCGTGCCGGCAACGTGATCATGCTTGGCAACGATCCGATGGTGGTGCAGCGCGCCGAATTCAGCAAATCCGGCCGCAATGCTTCCGTGGTCAAAATGAAACTCAAGAACCTGCTCTCCGAGTCGATCAGCGAGAACGTGTACAAGGCTGACGAGAAATTCGACATCGTGGTGCTGGAGCGCAAGCAATCCACCTACTCCTATTTCGCCGATCCGATGTACGTGTTCATGGATGCCGAATACAACCAGTTCGAGGTGGAAAAGGACAATATGGGCGAGGGGATCAACTTCCTCGAAGACGGCATGCAGTGCGAGGTCGTGTTCTACGACGACCGCGCAATTTCAGTCGAGCTGCCCAATACCGTGGTACGCGAGATCCTGTACACGGAACCCGCCGTGCGCGGCGACACCTCCGGCAAGGTGCTCAAGCCGGCCAAAATCAACACCGGTTTTTCGGTGCAGGTACCGCTGTTTTGCGCTACCGGCGACAAGATCGAAATCGACACCCGCACCGGCGAGTACAAGCGTCGGGTCTGATCCGGTTTGCCTGAACCGGCCAGACGAAAAAAGGGTGCGCGCGCACCCTTTTTTTGCGCACCCGCCGGGGGCGCACACACCCGGAGCGGCTATTGCTTTGTCGCCGTGATTACCTGGAAGTTTCCGAAGAAGAAGGTCGCGCGCTCGCACTTCCAGCCGCCCAGGTTTTCCAGGCAGGTGAGCGGGTCGTGCGTATCCCAGAGCGCAAGACCGAGCGGCTCGAATACCTTGAAGTAAGTCCAGCTCAAGGCGCGCAGCACCCACGGCTCCGGCCGGTGAAATTCCGCAAGGTAGAGCTTTCCGCCCGGTGCGAGCATGCGCCCCGCCTCGCTCAGGGCCTGCACCTTCAGGTGGTGGGGCAACTCGTGCAGCAGAAAGAAGATGACGTTTGCGGCGACCGTCCCATCCGGTTGCGTCATGGCCGTGGCATTGTCTTCGACGAAATCGACTTTCCCGGAAAATTCGACGAGCTTGCTTTTCGCGTGTATCAGCTCGTTGTGAATGATGTCGGCGATGAGAACGCGCGCGGCGCCGCCCTGAACGGCTGCGTCCACGACCCGCGGAATCACGTTGCCGAAGGCGCAAGAGGTGATCAGCACCTTTCTGCCGTTCAGGTCCGTCTGCTTGAGTTCGGAGACGATTTTCGACACCAGGCGGTGATACTGAAACAGCAGGATTGCCGAGATGATCGGCTGGAAATCGACCAGCTTGATGAGCCGCATGTTCGAATAGATCGGGTATACGTGCGATTTATCGCTTTGCGTGCCGGGCGACAGCCCGCGCACGACCAATGCCCCCCTGGTCACCACGAAGAAAAACAGTCCGGTAGACACCAGCAGGGCGAACAGGGTGATTACCCCGTTTATCATCCACGTATTCATCGCGCTTCCTCAGGAATGGAACATTCGATACACAGGCATTCTTGCGCCGGCAGTTTACCCCGACTCGGGCCCGGCCTGGGCTGAATCAGGGGGGGGCTCGCCAAACCCCTACTTAAATACCAATAAGCCCGCTGGTTCGTCTTGATGTGGGTCAAAACATCAAGCCTAAATCCGGGAATTTACAGCGCAGCGGATGGAGGGCGGGTCTTCGGAGGCAAATCTGCCGTTCGGACGCAGGCGAAGCCGAAACGGGCCCCCCTTGACGATTGGGCATTTAGCAGGTATAACGCGCACAAGTGTTTAGTTTCAAGTGCTTGAGAGCGGTTCCCTGAGCGGTACGTCCTTTTCAGTCTTGAGATTCAAACATTGATCGGGTTCGGCCCGAAATTCTCAACTTTAAAAGGAACGCGACATGGCAACTGGCACAGTGAAATGGTTCAACGACTCCAAGGGCTTCGGCTTCATCACTCCTGATGGCGGCGGCGAGGACCTGTTCGCACATTTCTCTGAGATCAATATGCAAGGCTTCAAGACCCTCAAGGAAGGCCAAAAAGTGTCCTTCGAGATCGTAGATGGCAAGAAAGGCAAGCAGGCAGCCAAGATACAAGCTGCTTGATCGGGCTTTCGTCCATTGAAAAAGCCGGGCTTGACCCGGCTTTTTTTATCTCGTGCCGCAACCCCGTTATTGGTTCGCGGTCTTGCGGAAATCCGGTTTGCGCTTTTCGCGGAACGCGTTGCCGCCTTCCTTCGATTCGTCCGTCTCGTAGTAGAGCTTGAGCGCCTGCATGGCAAACGAGGAAATGCCGCGGATCATCTCGGTGTCGATGTTGAAGGAACGCTTGGCGAGCGCGATCGCGGTCGGGCTCATCTGCAGGATTTCGCCGCACCACTTGGCGACTTCTGCATCGAGCTGGTCGTGGGGCACGACCGCGTTCACCAGCCCCATCGAGAGGGCTTCCTGCGCGCTGTAGCGGCGGCACAGGTACCAGATTTCGCGTGCTTTCTTCTCGCCGACCGCGCGCGCGAGCAGCGCCGTGCCGAAGCCCGGATCGACCGAGCCCACCTTGGGGCCTACCTGCCCGAACTGTGCCTTGTCCGACGCGATGGCCAGGTCGCACAGCGTCACCAGCACGTTGCCTCCGCCGATGGCGTAGCCGTTGACGCGCGCGATCACCGGCTTGGGAATGTCGCGGATGATGCTCTGCAGTTCCTCCACCGGCAGGCCGATCGTGCCGCGCCCGCCATAGCCGCCGTCCGCGGCGTCGGCGGTCTGGTCGCCGCCGGTGCAGAAAGCCTTGTCGCCCGCGCCGGTGAGCACCACGACGCCGATGTCGCGGTTCCAGCCGGCGATGCCGAATGCCCGGATCAGTTCTTCGCAGGTATTGCAGTTGAAAGCGTTATAGACCTTCGGGCGGTTGATGGTGATGGTGGCGGCGCCGGCCTGCTCGGTGTAGGCGATGTCCTTGAATTCCATGATGTGCGTTTCCCCGTCCGATTATCTTGGGTCATTGTCTAGTTTGATGTCGTTCGGTATTATGAATACGAGCTCGCCGGGGCGCAACGGAGTTCTGCGCAGCGGCGGGCAGGAAGCGGCCGGCTTGACAGTCAGGCCGCATCTTTCGCTGCCGGAGCAGTGGGTGATCCGGTCGCCGCCGACATTTCCAACCAGGCAATTCCGGAGAGACGTGCATGGATATTCCCGCGCCCGACCAATACCAGGAGTTGCGCGAAGCACTGCGCGACCTGTGCGGCCAGTATCCCGACGAGTACTGGCGCAAGATCGACTACGAGCGCGATTTTCCGGTGGCGTTCATCGACGCCCTGACCAAGGCCGGCTGGCTGGCGGCGCTGATTCCGCAGGAATACGGCGGATCGGGACTGGGCCTCGCCCAGGCTTCGGTGATCATGGAGGAAATCAACCTGTGCGGCGGGAATTCCGGCACCTGCCACGGCCAGATGTACAACATGGGCACGCTCCTGCGCCATGGCTCCGAGGAACAGAAGCGCAAATACCTGCCCAAGATCGCCTCGGGCGAACTGCGCTTGCAGTCCATGGGCGTGACCGAGCCGACCACCGGCACCGACACCACCAAGCTGAAGACGACGGCCGTGAAGAAAGGCGATCGCTACGTCGTCAACGGCCAGAAGGTATGGATCTCGCGCATTCAGCATTCCGAACTGATGATCCTGCTGGCGCGCACCACACCGGTGAAGGAAGTCAAACGCAAGTCGGAGGGCATGTCGATTTTCATCGTCGATCTGCGCGAGGCTGTCGGCAGGGGCCTGACGCTGCAGCCGATACGCAACATGGTCAGCCACGATACCTGCGAGCTGTTTTTCGAGAACCTCGAAATCCCGGCGCAGAACCTGATCGGCGAGGAGGGCCGGGGGTTTAAGTACATCCTGGACGGATTGAATGCCGAGCGCATCCTGATCGCGGCCGAGTGCATCGGCGATGCCTACTGGTTCATCCGCCGGGCGAGCGCCTACGCCAAGGAACGCGTGGTGTTCGACCGGCCGATCGGCCGGAACCAGGGCGTGCAGTTCCCGATTGCGGATGCGTACATGGAGACCGAGGCGGCGAACCTGATGCGCTGGAAGGCGTGCGCGCTGTTCGACCAGCACCAGCCCTGCGGTGCAGAGGCGAACATGGCCAAGCACCTTTCGGCCAAGGCCTCATGGGAAGCGGCCAACATCTGCCTGCAGACCCACGGCGGCTTCGGTTTCGCCTGCGAGTACGACGTCGAGCGCAAGTTCCGCGAGACGCGGCTGTATCAGGTCGCGCCGATCTCGACCAATCTGATCCTGTCCTACGTCGCCGAGCATGTGCTCGGCCTGCCGCGGTCGTTCTGAACATGGCGAAGTCGAGCGGCCGTAGCGCATTTCTGCAGTTGCTCGTCGACGAGGGCGTTACCCACCTGTTCGGCAATCCGGGCACCACCGAATTGCCGCTGATGGAGGTGGTGCCGGATTTCCCCGGGCTCAGCTATGTGCTCGGCCTGCAGGAAGCCGTGGTGGTGGGCATGGCCGACGGCTACGCGCGCGCCTCGAACCGGCTCGCCGCCTGCAGCCTGCACGTCGCCCCGGGCCTGGGCAATGCGATGGGCGCGCTCTACAACGCGAAGTTTTCCGGCTCGCCGCTGATCGTGACCTGCGGCCAGCAGGAGCAGGGCCACGGACTGCTCGAACCGCTGCTCTACGACCCGCTGGTGCCGATCGCGCAGCCGATGGTCAAATGGGCGGTCGAGGTGACGCGCGTCGAAGACCTGCCGCGCGTCGTGCGCCGCGCGGCGAAAGTGGCGCTCACGCCCCCGACCGGACCGGTGTTCATCAGCCTGCCGGGGGACGTGCTCGATGCCGAGGCCGAACTCGATTTCGGCAAGCCGACCCGCGTGGACGTGCGCGTGCGGCCTTCGGACGAAGTGCTTGGACAACTCGCGGCGAAGCTGTTGGCCGCGAAGCGTCCGGTGATCCTCGCAGGGCAGGAACTCGCGGTCCATGACGCTTTCGCGGAAGCGGCCGAATTGGCCGAGTTGCTTGGCGCCGCCGTGTACCAGCAGCCGGTCCCCTATTGCGCGCAGTTTCCCACGGCGCACCCGGCCTATCTGGGCGCGCTGACGCGCAACCAGAAACAGGTGCGCGCGGCGCTCGCGCCCTTCGATCTGCTGCTGTGCCTGGGCGCAGATCTGCTGCGCATGTCGGTCTACAGCCCCTTGGCACCGCTGCCCGAAGGCATGCCGGTGGTGCATATCAGCGAACGCGACTGGGAGCTGGGCAAGAACTACCCGACCGAACTGGCATTGCGGACGAACGTGAAGCAGACGCTGCACGCCCTGCTGCCGCTCGTGCGCGCGCGGCGCGCGACAATGGGGGCCGAAGACGCCGCGCGCCGGCTCGCCGCCCTCGTGCCGCGCAACTGGACGGCGCAGCGCGAGCTGGCTCGCGCCGAGGCCCTGCGCGCGGAACGAACCGTGCCCATCGATGCGCGCTACCTGATGCTGCGCATTTGCGAAACGCTGCCGCCGGATGCGGTGGTGGTGGAAGAGGCGCTGACCGCATCCGCGTCCCTGGCGGGATTCCTGCCCCTGCGCGAACCAAAATGCTTCTACGGACTCGCGAGCGGCGGCCTCGGCTTCGCCCTGCCCGGCGCGGTGGGCATCAGCCTGGCGCAGCCGGGGCGGCCGGTGGTGGCGGTCATCGGCGACGGCAGCGCGATGTACGGGGTGCCGGCCCTGTGGACTGCGGCGCATCTCAAGCTGCCGATCACCTACGTGATCGTGAACAACCGCAGTTACCGCATTCTCAAGGAGCGGCTGGTATCGATGCGTGCCACCGACCGCTTCACCGGCATGGACATTCGCGATCCCGACATCGATTTCACCGGCCTCGCGCGCTCGCTCGGCGTGCCGGCCGAGCGCGTCACCGATCCGCAAGGCATCGTCCCGGCGCTGCGCGCGGCGCAACAGGCCGGCGGCCCGCGCCTGATCGAGGTGATGGTTGCCGATGGGTTTGGAAGCTAAGCCGGCCGCTGCGCCGGACGCACTGCCGCAATCGCCGCGTCGACCGCCGCGGCGAGGCGCCCGGCGATCAGGTCCAGGTCCTCATCGGTGACGATGAACGGCGGCGCGAGCAGCACGTGGTCGCCGGCGCGGCCGTCGATGGTGCCGCCCATCGGGTAGACCATCAGTCCGCGCGCCATCGCCTCCGCCTTGATCCGGGCGTGCAGGCGCAGCGCCGGATCGAAGGTCTGCTTCGAGGCCCGGTCCTCGACCAATTCGATCGCCTGGAACAGGCCCCGGCCGCGGATGTCGCCGACATGCGGGTGCTGTCCGAATGCGGCGACCAGGCGGCTGCGCAGGCCCGCGCTTTGCCGTCGCACCGCCGCGAGCAAGCTGTCGCGCTCGATCACTTTCTGCACCGCCAGCGCCGCGGCGCAGGCGACCGGATGCCCGAGGTAAGTGTGTCCGTGCTGAAAGAAACCGCTGCCCGCTGCGAGCGCGTCGATGATGCGCTGGTGCACCAGCACCGCGCCGATCGGCTGGTAGCCGCCTCCCAGCCCCTTGGCGATCGCCATCAGGTCGGGCGTGATGCCTTCCTGCTCGACCGCGTGCAGCGTGCCGGTGCGGCCCATGCCGCACATCACTTCGTCGGCGATGAGCAGGATGCCGTGCCGGTCGCAGATTTCGCGGATGCGGCGGAAGTAACCCGGCACCGGCGGCAGCGCGCCCGAGGTCGCGCCGCCCACCGTCTCGGCGCAAAAGCCGATCACCCTGTCCGGACCGACGCGCTCGATCGCCTGCTCGAATTCGAGCGCCAGGCGCTCGCCGTATTGCTCCGCGGACTCGGTTTCAAGGCGATCGCGATATTCGTAGCAGGGCGATACATGCGTGACATCGATCAACAGCGGCGCGAACTGAGCGCGCCGCCATGCGTTGCCGCCCACCGCCAGCGCGCCCAGGGTGTTGCCGTGGTAGCTCTGGCGCCGTGCGATGAAATGCTCGCGCTGCGGCTGGCCGGTTTCGACGAAATACTGCCGCGCGAGTTTCAGCGAGGCTTCCATCGCCTCCGATCCGCCGGATACCAGATACACATGCGACATGCCCTCGGGCGCGCGGGCGATCAGGTGATCGGCCAGTTCTTCCGCGACCGCGGTGGAAAAAAAACTGGTGTGGGCGTAGGCGAGGCGGTCGATCTGCTCGTGCATCGCGCGCAACACGTCGGGGTGCCCATGCCCCAGGCAGGACACCGCGGCGCCGCCCGAGGCATCGAGGTACTCCTTGCCCCGGGCATCGGTAATGCGCGTGCCGCGACCGCCGGCGGCGAGCGGAAGCGCGCCGCGTAACTGGCGGTGCAGGATGTGGCTCATGCAGATATCTCCTAGCCGTAGTTGATTTCATCCGCCGCGCCCGCTTCGGGGGCGTCGGCCGCGTAATTGCGCCCGCGATGTGCGGCGCGCGCCGCCGCCTCGCGGTACCACTCGTGGGCGACGATGGTCGCCATGACCTCGTTGGTGCCGGTCCAGATGGACGCGAGGCGGATGTCGCGGTAGATGCGCTCCAGCGGAAACACATTCGTATAGCCGATGCCGCCCACCACCTGCATGGAATTGTGCACCACCTTCTGGCACGACTCGGTGACGAACTTCTTGGTCTCGGAGACCATGCGCCGCACCCGGTTCATTTCCATGCCGGTGTCCACCGCGCGCGAAGTGGCATAGACGAGCGAGCGGCAGGCGTCGAGCAGCATCGCCCCCTCGGCCACCTGAAAGCTCACGCCCTGGAAGCGGTTGATGATCTCGCCGAAGGCTTTGCGCTTCGACGTGTAGCGGGTGGCGATATCCAGCGCGGAACGCGCCGGGCCGATGGTCATGGCGGCGGTTCCCAGGCGCTCAGGGATCATCATGGTGGTGAATACCGCGTAGGCGCCGTTGACTTCTCCGACGACGTTCGTGCGCGGAATCTTCACGTCCCGGAACGCGAGCCGGCCGGTGCCGCCGCCGCGGCATCCCATCAGGCCGTAGAGGTACGCGACCTCGACGCCGGGACCGCGGTCGACGATGAAGCAGGTGATGCGCTGTTGCGGCGCGGCCGCGGGGTCCGGATCGGTGCGCGCGTAGACCAGGAAGTAGTCGGCGCCTTCCGCGCCGACGATGAAGCGCTTCTGCCCGTTCAGCAGGAAGTGATCGCCCTTGTCTTCGGCGGTCGAAGTGGCGCCGAAGAAATCCGACCCTCCGCGCGGTTCGGTAAGGCATTCGGCGGCGAAAATGTCGCCGCGAAGCAGCGGTTTGACGTAGCGCTCCTTCTGCTCGTCGGTGCCATGCAGCACGATGGCGTCGCAGACCAGGTCCGCGCCCACGCCGAAAACACAGGCGAGTTCGTAGGAGAGGCTGCCGATTTCCTCGCTGACTGCGCAGGAAGTCACCCAGTCCAGTCCCTTGCCGCCCCATTCGACCGGGTGGCGCACGCCCAGCAGATTGCGGCGCCCGGCCTCGCGCAGCCATTCCTTGGGGAAGCGTATTTTTTCCGCGTCCATGTCCAGGATCAGCTGGCGCGGCGTCGAATTCACGAAATCGCGCGCTGCATCCCGCGCGTGGCGCTGTGGTTCATTCAGCAGATGGTCGAACATGATGTCTCCTGCGCTGGCGCTGTGCCGGTTGAGGCGCAGTATAAATCCATTCAGGCGCCGGCAAGCGTGACCCGGCAAGCCGGCCGGTTCGAATTATTCACCGGCAACGCGGTTTTTGGTTACCATCACGTTGCGCGCGCCCAAAGTGCCTCCACCAATCAGCTTGCACCTGTTGCATCTGCGACGCCCAGGCTCACACAAACCATGATCACAAACCCGTTCACCCGCACCGCCCTGCATCAGCACGCCGAACCCGCGCAGCGCATTCTCGGCGTCGCGGCGCTGTCGCCGGACTCGGGCGAACTCGCGCAACTGCTTGCCGCCGATCCGGTGCCGGAGGTGCGCATCGCCGCGGCGCGGCGCTGCGCCGATCCGGAGGCGCTCGCCTCTGCCTGGGAACGGGAAGCCGATGCCGTCGTGCGGCTTGCGCTCGGCGCGGTGCTGGGCGATGCGCTTGCGCAGACCGGGGACAGCGCATTCGCCCAGGCGCTGCTGGCGGCGGATCGATGCACGGATGCGATCCGCATCGAAGTGGCCCGCCGCGCCCTGGATGCCGGGCGCCGCCGCGCCGCGATCGCCGCGATCCGCGATGAAGCCGCGTTGATCGAACTCGCCCTGGCGGCCGGGCATGCGGAGACGCGCCTGGCGGCCGCGGAGCGCGTGCGCACGCCGGAAGGCCTGCGCAAGCTCGCCGAGGCGGCAAAGAACAAGGACCACGGCGTGGCCAGGCTCGCGCGGCAGCGCATCGACGCGATCAAGCAGCGCCATGAGCAGGAAGCCGAAGCCGACGCCGTGATCGCGCAACTGGAGGCGCTGGCGGGCGAGCCCGGCCCGATACTCACCGCGGTGATCGAACTCAACCGCCGCTGGCAGGCGCTCGACATGAGCGGAGAAACCGCGCGCCTCGGGCGCTGCGAGATTGCGCGCCAGGCCATTCAGTCGCGTTTCGAGCGCGAGCAAAACGAACAGCGCGCGCGGGTGCAGTTCGAGCGCAGGCTGGACGCCTGGCTCGGAGCCCTGGGCGCTGCTGTGCCCGGCGCGCAGGACGCCACCGCGGCGATGCGCAGCGAACTCGCGCTCCTGCGCGACGAGGCGCGCGGCTGCGGCGACGAGGCCGCGCTCGCGCGGCTCGATCAGGCACAGAGCCGCATTGCGCGGTGGGAGGAAGAACTTCAGGCGCTCGCCGGCACGCTGGCCCTGGTGCTCGAAGCCGAGCAGCTTGCCGCAAGCACGTCCATCGACCACGCGGAACTGCCGGCGCGCTGGCAGGCGTTCGCCCGGGCGCTGCGCACGCCCGAGCTGACGCGGCGCTTCGAGGCCGCGATGATCACGGTGGAGAAGCGCCGGCTGGCGCAGGCCCAGGCCACGCAGCAGGAAGCGAGCGCCGCGCGGGCGCAGGTGCACGCTTTGTTGCACGCCGCGGAACAGGCGCTCGCCGCGGGCCAGGTGCAGGCGGCGCGCGCGGCTGCCGACGAAATCAAGGCGTTCAAGACCGGCGCCGGCCTGCTGCCGAAGCCGACCACGCAGCGGCTGGGCCGCCTGGTGCAGCGGCTGGTGGAACTCGAACGCTGGGAATCGTTCGGCCAGCAAAACGCGCGCGTGCAGTTGTGCGAGCGCGCCGAAGCCGCGGCGCTGCAGGCGCTGGATGCGCCGCAGCTCGCGCTCGAAGTGCAGAAGCTGCGCCATGAATGGAAAGCGCTGGACCAGCAGCACGCCGGGGTGCCCAAGGCGCTGTGGGAGCGTTTCGACGGGGCGTGCGAAAAAGCCTACGCCCCGGCGGCCAGGCATTTCGCCGAACTCGCGGCGCAGAGAAAGGAAGCGCGCCGCCGCCGCGATGGGTTTATCGCGGCGGCGGCGGCGCGCGTGCCGGCCCTGCTCGCCGAGCCCATCGACTGGCGCGCGATCGAGCGCTGGCTGCGCGAGGCCGAGCATGGCTGGCGCGAAGGCGACCTGGGCAGCGTCGATCCCGGCGCGTGGAAAAAACTCGACCTGCGCTTCAAGGCGGCACTGGCGCCGCTGCGCGAGGCCATGTCGGTGGCACGCGATCGCGCCAAGGCCGGGCGCCAGGCTTTGATCGACGAGGTCGCGGCGCTTTCTTCGAAAGCGACGGAGCGCGAGGTGCCGTCGCAGATCAAGGCGATTCAGGCTCGATGGCAGGCGCAGTCCAAGATCATGTCTCTGGCGCAGCGCGACGAGCGCGCCCTGTGGACGAAGTTTCGCGCCGCCTGCGACGCGGTGTTCGACGCGCGCCAGACGAAGCGCAGGGAAGAGGACGGACGCAAGAACGAACATCGCCACGCGTTGCAGGATCTGTGCGCGCAACTTGAGCAGCTTGCGCAGGCCGCGGACAAGGAGGATCAGGAGCTGCGCCGCGCGCTGCGCGATCTGCAGGATCGATGGAAACAGAAGGCCGGCGGATTCGGTCCCGATCTGCGCGAGCTCGAATCCCGCTTCACCAAGGGCCGGCTTGCGCTGGAGGCGATGCTGTCGGCGCGCGCGCGTTCCCGCGAAGCCGCCGTATGGTTGACCCTGGCGGCGAAAGAGCGCTTGTGCGAGGAATTCGACGGATTGGTACAGCAAGGCGCCGGCGCCATCGATTCTGCGGCGCAGTCGGCTGCAGTGCAGGAGCGCTGGGCGGCGCTGCCCGCCATGTCAGCCGCCTGGGAGAAAAAAATGCTGGCGCGGCGGGATGCCGCGCTGGCCGCGCTCGGCGATGCGGCCGCGGCCGGGAACTACCGCGCGCGGATGGAGCAGGGCGCGGCAGCGCGCCGCGAAGCGCTGCTCGAACTCGAGTTGCTGCTGGGGATGGAGAGCCCGCCCGAAGTCGGGCCGCAACGGCTCGCGCTCCAGGTCAGGAAGCTGAAGGAGCGCTTCAGCAGCGAGGCTGGCACCGGCGCCGTGACCGCGGCCGAGCGCCTCCTTGCGTGGTGCGCCCAGCCGGGCGTCGCCGATGCGCTCGACCGGCAGCGCTGCGAGCGCATTCTCCTGAGAGTCGAACAGGCGAGCTGAGTCACGGTTCGCCCTGGTGGAGCGCACACCCTGTCCCCGATTCGCGCCACTTTGCTCGCGCTGTCCTTGGCGGTGGCGGCGTGCGCGCCGGTGCCGCAGCGCGCCAGCATTGCGACCGACTGGCAGGGCTCGCCGAATTTCGACCAGCGGAAACCCAATTTCGTGATCCTCCATCACACCAGTGATGACGGCGTCGATCAGGCGCTGCGCGCGCTGGCCGATCCGCTGCGGCGCGTGAGCGCGCATTACCTCGTCGGTCGCGACGGCAGCATCATCCAGTTGGTCGATGAACGCGCGCGAGCCTGGCACGCGGGCGAATCGAAATGGGGCGCCGATACGGATCTCAACTCGGCGTCCCTGGGCGTGGAACTGGACAACAACGGCAGCGAGCCGTTTCCCGATGCGCAGATTTCCGCCTTGCTGCGCCTCCTGGGCGATATCCGCGAGCGCTATCGCATTCCCGTCGCGAATTTCCTCGGCCATGCCGATGTCGCGCCAAGACGAAAAGCCGATCCCAGCCGCTACTTTCCATGGAAGACGCTCGCGGATCACGGTTTTGGCCTGTGGTGCGATCCGCCTTTCGCGGCGCCGCCGTCGGCGTTCGACGCCGCGACGGCATTGCGCGCGCTGGGCTACGACACCGGCAGGCCCGCGGCGGCCATGCAGGCATTCAAGCTGCACTTCCTGCCCGATGAACCGGCGTCCGATCTGAACGAGCGCAGCCGCGCCCTGCTTTATTGCCTGTACCAGAAAGCGGAGCGCTGATTTTTTCCGTGGCGCCGGGACGCTTCCCTCAGCGGCCCTTGAACACCGGGGCGCGTTTTTCGACGAAGGCGCGCGCCGCCTCCAGGTGATCCTCGGTTCGGGCGGTCTGAATCTGGTGCAGCGCCTCGAGATCCAGCAATTCGGACAGCGAGCCCGTTTCGGCGGCATTGAAGTTCTGCTTCATCAGGCCGAGCGCGATGCCCGGCCCGCCCGCCAGCCGTCCGGCCAGCGCCATGGTGGCCTCCAGCAGTTCGAAGTCGGGCACCACGGCATTGAGCAGGCCGAGCGCGAGCGCCTGGCGCGCATCCAGGTGTTCGCCGGTGTAGTACAGCTCGCGCGCCTTGCCGGTGCCCAGCAGTTTGGACAGGAAGTAGCTGCCGCCGAAATCGCCGGAGAAGCCGACTTTGGCGAAGGCGGTGATCAGGCGCGCAGACTCCGACGCGACGCGCAGATCGCAGGCGAGCGCCATGGCGAGTCCGGCCCCGGCCGCCGGTCCGTTCACCATGGCGATGGTCGGCTTGGGAATTTCGTGCAGCAGGCGCGAGACTTCCATCCTGCCGCGCAGGCGCTGCACCGCATCGTCCAAACCCAGTTGCATCGTGCCGTCGGCCATACTCTTGACGTCGCCGCCGGCACAGAAGCCCCGGCCGGCGCCGGTCAATACCACCACGGCGACTTGCGCATCGGCCGCCAGCCGCGGCAAAGCCTCGAGCAGGCCGTCGATCATGGCCGAGGAGAGCGCGTTGAGCCGGTCGGGGCGGTTGAGCGTAAGCGTGACGACGCGATCGGTCACGGTCTCGATCAGTTCTTGCGGCATGGGGGACTCCTTCAAGATTGAACAGGCAAGCGGGTGGTCTATTATACGGGGCGGGCTTAATCGCCCCGCCCCGTTGTTGCAAAGCGGGGATCTTGCATGACCCCTCGCGCACCGGGCCTGATGTTAACAAGAACCGTGTCTTTCTGGACGGATGTTTTTTATCCGTCCAGAAAGACACGGTTGGCGCGCGCAGCGCGCAATTCATGCAGGGTACCTGAGCTCAGACCATGCGCTCGAGCATCTCCCGCGTGACCAGGGTGATGCCGCTTGCGCTGCGCTCGAAGCGCTTGGCGTCCGCCAGCGGATCCTCCCCGATGACGGTTCCCGGCGGAATCCTGCAGCCGTGATCGACCACCACGCGCGTGAGACGGGAGTGGCGGCCGACGCTGACCTCGGGCAAGAGCACGGCTCCCTGCAATCGGCAGTAGGAATTGACGCGGCACTTGGAAAACAACAGCGAATTTTCGATCGTCGAACCTGAGATGATGCAGCCGCCGGAGACCAGCGAATCGAGGGCCATTCCCCGGCGGCCGTCCTGGTTGAAAACGAACTTGGCCGGGGGCAGCTGTTCCTGGTAGGTCAGGATCGGCCAGGTGCTGTCGTACATGTCGAGCGAGGGTTCGACGGCGGTCAGATCGATGTTGGCCTCCCAATAGGCATCGATCGTGCCGACGTCGCGCCAGTAGGGCTCGCGCGTGGCGCCGCCCATGACGCAACTGTTGCCGAACGGATGCGCAACCGCTTCGCCGGCGCGCACCGCCCGGGGAATGATGTCCTTGCCGAAATCGTGACTCGAGGTCGGATCGGCGAGATCGCGCGCGAGCGCGTCGTACAGGTACTGCGCGTTGAACACGTAAATGCCCATGCTGGCGAGCGCGCGCTGCGGCTTGCCGGGCATCGCCGGCGGGTTGGCCGGCTTCTCGACGAAGTCGGTGATGCGGCGCGACCGATCGATCGCCATGACGCCGAAGCCGCTCGCATCCGCGAGCGGCACTTCGATGCACGCGACGGTGCACTGGGCGCCGCGTTCGACGTGGTCGGTGAGCAGCAGCGAATAGTCCATCTTGTAGACGTGGTCCCCCGCCAGCACCACGATGAATTGCGGTCTTGTGTCGCGGATGATGTCGAGGTTCTGGAACACCGCGTCCGCGGTGCCGCGGTACCAGACCGCTTCGTCGAGGCGCTGCTGCGCCGGCAGCAGGTCGATGAATTCGTTCATTTCGGTCTTCAGGAACGACCAGCCCCTTTGCAGGTGCCGCAGCAGGCTGTGCGACTTGTACTGGGTGGCGATGCCGATCCGCCTGATGCCGGAATTGAGGCAATTGGACAAGGCGAAATCGACGATGCGGAATTTGCCGCCGAAGTACACCGCGGGCTTTGCCCTGCGGTCGGTGAGCTGCTTCAGTCGCGTGCCCCGGCCGCCGGCCAGCACGACCGCGAAGGCGCGCTTGGGAAGCTGCAGCCTGGCAAGGGGATCGGCGGGCATGGCCTTGCTCCTTTTGCATCCCGACAGAGTATTGAAAATGCGGGTACGGGCCTATATTACTGCTACCGTCCGCATTCGGAAAATCGCCTTCGGGTCCGGCCCGTAGCGGCGGTGGATCGTTGGCGCGGTAAACGAAACAGGGAATCCAGGAAAGGGATAAGATAGCCCCATATGAGACCGCTAGTCGATGCAACGGGGTGCGGCGATGGGTAAGGACCCCTCCAAGATCAAGGTATGCCCGGAGTGCCGGCGCCTGGTCGAGTCCGCGACCATGCGCCCCCTGTCGCGCAACCAGCTCGGCAGCGGCATCCGCTACGTCTGTCCGGACTGTTTCAAGCGCGTCCTGGCCCTGAGAAAAGTCGTGCGGGACGCCCGCGGCAAGTAGTCTCGCACCGCCGTGTGAATCCGGCTCGCCGCCGGTCCTGGCGCGTTCAGTCAGAATTTCAGATCATTTCGTCGGAGCAAACAAGCCATGCCCATATACGAGTACGAGTGCGCCTCTTGCGGGAAGGAATTCGAGCTGCTGGTGCGCAATTCCTCGGTTGCGCCCGAATGCCCGGCCTGCAGCGGCACCGAGTTGCGCAAGAAGCTCTCGGCACCCGCTGCAATCATGGGCGCCGCATCGGCCCAGGCGGCGCTCCCCGCATCCTGCCAGGGCTGCGGCAATGCCGGCGGACCCGGCGCTTGCGGATTCGCGGCGAACCATCAATGAGCGCGGGTGCCAGGCTGCCGGGAACACCCGAACCGGCGCATTTCTGGAAAGGCGTCGGCGGCGTCAGGATCGCGGGGGACTCATGGGGCGACCCGGACGGTCCCCTGGTGCTGCTGCAACACGGTGGCGGACAGACCCGCCATGCCTGGAAGGGCGCTGGCGAACTGCTGGGGGCGGCGGGCTATTACGCGATCGCCTTCGATGCGCGCGGCCACGGGGATTCGGACTGGGCGCCTGACGGCCTCTACGGGCAGGACGTCATGGTCGAGGACCTCAAGTGCGTGGTCGCGGCTCTGGGCGGGAGGCGCCCCGTGCTCGTCGGCGCATCCATGGGAGGCGGGACCAGCCTGGTCGCGGTCGGCGAGGATCACGTCGATGCCACCGCCTTGGTCATGGTCGACATCGCGCCGCGCATCGAGACCGAAGGCATCGACAAGATTCAGGCCTTCATGAGCCAGAAGCCCGAGGGTTTCAGTACCCTGGACGAGGTGGCCGAGGCCATCGGCAATTACCAGCCGCACCGCACGCGCCCGAAAAATCTCGACGGACTGGCGAAGAACGTGCGCCTGGGCGCCGACGGCAAATACCGCTGGCACTGGGATCCCAGGTTCCGCGCCGTGCGGCGCGATTTCGCCAAACGCATTGAACGCCTGGAGGCCTGTGCGCGAAAGCTTGCATTGCCCACGCTGCTTGTTCGCGGCGGCCTCTCGGATGTGTTGAGCGAGGAGGGTGCGCGGGATTTTCTGCAGCTGTGTCCGCGCAGCGAGTATGTCAATGTCACCGGCGCGGCGCATATGGTGGCGGGAGACCGCAACGATGTCTTCGGCAATGCCGTGATCGATTTCCTGTCGCGCGCGGTGCCGGTGGCCGGCGCGCCGCTTCAGCCGGCGCATGAGCCGCATCCGCACCACGAGGGGCCCGCGGGAGACGTCAACGACGTGCCCTGAGCGGGGGTTGCGCAATTTTCGATAGCCGGTCGCGGCGAGGGCGCCGCTCCCACACCCTGCAGGAAGCCGCCCTTGGCGGACAAAGCCCGTGTGGTGTTGTCCTTCACGAGGACTTTCGTCGGGTGTAGGAGGCCCGCCCTCCGGCCGACTTTCGTCGGGTGTAGGAGGCCCGCCCTCGGGCCGACCGGCCTTCTCAGGCGGGTGGCTGGGCGATCACGTCCTCGTACCTGTGGCGCCTGGTGATCAGGCCCGCGTACTCGAACACGTCCAGGGTCACCTCGAACGCGGGGCGGGTGATTTCCACGTGTGGCGTCCAGCAGCCGAGCTTCTGGTAAGTCGCGATGGTCTGCGTCAGTACCGCGCGATCGATGTTGGGGAAGAAGGACGCCTCCACCTCGGCGACCCTGGCCGCCGGCGTGGCGATCAGCCAGGCGCGCGCCTTGCGATAGGCGCGGGTGAATCGCTTCGCATCATCGCCGGCCAGCCAGGAACGCGTTGCCGCCAGGCTGGAGAAAGCGAGCGGACCGATCGCCTCGCCCACCGAAGCGACCACATGGCCGATGCCCTCATGCTCCAGTTGCTGCGGCGCCGGCCCCTGCTGGTGGATGTAGTCGCCCGTGCCCTGGCGAAAAGCCTGATCCATGGTTTCGATGCCGGCGTCGACGATGGGCAGGGATTTCCAGTCCAGCCCGTTCCTGAAGCAAGCGTACTTGAACATCGCAAGCGGCTGGCCGCCGTGGTCGGCCAATATCTTCCCGGTTTTGAGCTTGTCCCAGGTGAAATCCGCATCGGGCCCGCGCGCGGTGATGAAGAAGCCGTCCTTCTCGTTGATCTGGGCGAAATGCACGGCCGGCGGCTGTGCGCCTTTCTCCAGCGGCGCAAAACCCTGCGAGGGGGCGGACTGCGCCACTTGCACGCTGCCGTCCGCCAACCCGGCGATCGCGGATTTGCCCGGCGGGGCCATGGAGAACTTCGGCGCGAAGCCTTCCCCCTCGAGGAAGCCGCCGGCGATGGTGGCGATCAGCGGCGAATAGAAAGCGGAGAAGCGGGTGAACTGGATGCTGATCGCTTGAGCCATTTATCTTCCCCCCGGTTGGCGTCTGAAAACCTGTCGCGCACGGCGGAAATATACGCGCCTGCCGCAATGCCGTCACCAAGGCCGCAGTCTGGACTTTGCGCAACTTCCGTCTACTTGGTATCGTTGCACCCGAAAAGCACGCTTGCGGAGAATTCGCCATGACGAATGGAGCGCCCCCGATTCGCGCCGCGGCCCGCAGGACAGCGCTCGTTACCGGCGCCTCCTCGGGCTTGGGCCGCGGCCTTGCGCTCGCATTCGGGAAGAAAGGCGTTCACGTCATCGCAGCGGCGCGACGCAAGGCCGAGCTCGATTCTCTGGTGGCCGCGATCATTGCGGCAGGCGGGAGCGCCGAGGCCATGGTTCTGGACTGCGGCGACGCAGACGCGGTATACGAAACGGTGCGCGCACTCGATCGGCGCAGGCCTCTCGACCTGGTGATCGCCAACGCCGGAGCCGGTTTTCCCACCCCGGCGCGGGCGCTCGACTGGCGCAAAGTGAAACAGATCTTCGACCTCAACACCCTCGGTGCCGTCGCAACCCTGTCCGGCGCGCTCGGCGGAATGGTAGAGCGCGATTCCGGGCACCTGGTTGCGATGGCGAGCCTTGCCGGCTATCGCGGCCTGCCCGGATCGGCCGCCTATTGCGCTTCGAAGGCGGCGCTGATCGCGTTTTGCGAAAGCCTGCGCATCGATCTGCGCCGTTCGGGCGTCGCCGTGACCAGCATTTGTCCCGGTTTTGTCGCGACCGATATGACCGCCAAGATCAAAGGCAAGCTGCCCTTTCTGGTGAAGCTGGAAGACGCGGTCGCGATCATGTGCAAAGCGATCGAAGCACGCCAGGCGCATTGCGCGTTTCCGCGTCCGATGGCGGCGGCGGCGCGCGCGGGCCAGCTGATGCCAAGGTCGATGTACGAATGGGCGGCAGGCAAGGGCGAGCCGCCGCGCACCTAGTCCTCGAAGGACTGGCGGTCGGTGCGCCGGCTGGCGAAATACAGGCGTGCGAGCGGCAGCAGGCTGAGGTAGAAAACGAGGTAAGTCAACAGCCCCCAGGCAAGCGCCGTCCGATAGGCTTCGTCCATCAGCCAGGCAACGACGCCGATCACGGCCCCCCAGGCGAAGACGCCCGTCAGCACGCGCGGCCAGGCCTTGTCGATCATGAACCATAGATCGGCGATGCCGTGGAGCGCCACGATCATGCGGATCGACAGATAGGTTCCCAGCGCGAACGCTGCAATCTGAAGGAGCAGTGTCATGCGTCCCCCCGGTGCGCAAGAATCCGCACGCTGCCAAGGTCGCCGTCAACGGCAACGCGATCGCCGTTGCGTATCTTTTGCGTCGCTTCCGCGACGTCCACCACGCAGGGCATGCCGAATTCGCGCGCCACGGTTCCGGCGTGAGAGAGATAGCTCCCGACCTCGACCACAGCCGCACCCGCGGTCAGGAACAGCGGCGTCCAGGCCGGGTCGGTGTAGGGGGCGACGAGCACCTCGCCCGGCGACAGCTCCACGTCGATCGACGGGTCGAGGATCACGCGCGCACGGCCTTCATAGGCACCCGGCGAAGCCGGCTGTCCCTGCAGCAGCGTCGTGCCCTCATGTTGTGTGGCCGGCGCATATTTTTCGCGCATGTCGATGCCGATCGTCTTCGGCGGCCCCATCTTGCACAAGCGAATATGCTCGATGCGCCGTTCGCGAATCGTGTCCTCCACGTCCAGCCATCCAAGGCGGCCGGCCTGCAACTCGGTCAGTTCATTTACTTGCAGGAAAAAAATATCGTCCTTGCATTTGAGCTTGCCCTGCCGCATGAGTTCGCCCTCGATGCGCAGCACGATCTTGCGCACCGCGCCCAAGCCCATGATGTAATAGAAGCGCGAGTTCTCGCGCATCTTCTGAAAGTAACGCACTCGTTCGGCGGCAAACAGGATCAGCCGCTGGCGCAGCCCGAAGGCGCGCTCGAGCGGGAGCGCTTGCAGCCTGGCGCGCAGATCATCGATCAACACCGCGCGCGCCTCGGCGGCCTTCTGTTCGTGGATAGCCGGCGCGGCCTCGATCAGCAGGTAATTGCGTATCATGCCGAGCACCACCGCGGGGTTCTCCTCCCAGCGCGGGGAGCGAAGTTCCCACTCCTTGATCGCGCGGTGGCCGTTCTTCGCCAGGAAACCATCGAGACGACGCAGGAATTCCCGCGCGTCCGTGCTCAGTCTGAGTTCGGCCAGCGCCCGTTCCGGCGCCTGCGCCAGGAGTATGCCGCGCACGCGGGCATTGCGATTCGCCTCCACCGCGAGCGCCCAGATTCCGCGGCCCATTTCCGCCGACAGCACGCCTTCGGAGCCGGAGCAGAGTATGGCCTCGGCGTCGGCGCGCACATCGGGGGCCCAACGCCGCACCACCCGGCGAAGGACGCGCATCCGCGCTATGTATCTGACGGCCGAAAGGTTGACCAACAAGGGCATGTTCGCGACCGGGTCGCGTAACTTCGGCAGCAGCAACAGTCTGACCATGGCATCGGCGGGACCGATCAATGGATCCGCGCCGATTTTTTCGCAAAGCGCCCGATAGCTGTCCAGGGCTCTGTCAGGGAGATTTCGCGTGCGCAACAACAGGACCACATTCACGATGAAGAACATGAATCCCAGCACCAGCAGTGCGGGCAGCTTGGAGACGGAGACCTTCCATGCAGGCGCGTCCTTCGAAATCGAGTAAAGATAGTCGGCCAGCGATTCGGCCGAAACTTTGAAAGGCAGCGGGCGCCGCAGCGCCTCGACGTCGACGTAGATCCAGCCGTGGATGGAGCGGAACAAGAGGGACGGAATCAACATCAGCAGATTCCCGGCCAATGGTGTAAAGGGATCGGTGAAGTTCTCCACCAGCGGCTTGAACAGCACATATTTGCCTTTGATGTCGCGGCCGATATCTTCGCGCCCCATGACGGTAATCGGGCGCGACTGCAGCAGATAGAAGCAGCCGTCGCAGATCGCCCACTCCACGTCCTGCGGCTTGCCGAAATGCGCCGCGCATTTGAGCGACCACTGCGCGACCGTGCGCAGGAGATCGGGTGTGAGCGATTCGCGCCGGCGCATCGCGTTCGGAACTTCTTCGAGCCGTGCGTTCTGTCCCGCTTCAAGCCGTGCCGCGACCATCAGCCGCTTGTCGGCCACGCGCTGCGTTCGGACCCGCAGATCGGCGCGTTCCAGCACGTAGTTGTCGGGCGTGACGCGGCCGTCGACTATGGCGGCGCCCATGCCCCAGCTCGACTCGACGATCACTTCGTCCCGCGAGCCGCTGACCGGATTCGCGGTGAAGCTCACGCCTGACACTTCGGAGGCGATCATTTCCTGCACCACGACCGCCATCGACACCGACGCGTGATCGATGCCGTGCGTGGCGCGATAGGACACCGCTTCCGGGCTCCACAGCGAACCCCAGCACTGCCTCACTTTTTGCAGCAATTGCGCCGCTTCGACGTAGTAATAGGTACCGTGCTGACCGGCGAAGCTCGCAGCGCCCAAATCTTCCGCGGTGGCGGAACTCCTGACGGCGCAGACGATCGGCCGCCCGCGGTTTTCAATCAGCCTGCCGTGCGCTGCGAGAATCAGATCCGCCAGTTCCCTGGGCAGATCCTCGTTTTCGAGACGGGCGCGAATGCCGGAGCGGCGCTCAACCATCTCCTCCGGCGGCGCGGAATCGAGCGCGCGCAGCTCGGCGCCCAGATCGAGGGCCTCCAGGAAGCGGGCGTAGGCGTCCGCGCAGACGACGAATCCAGGCGGAACCGGAAAACCGTTGCGCAGCAGTTCGCCCAGGTTGGCGCCTTTGCCGCCGGCGAGATTCGCGTGCGTGGCGCCTACTTCGTCTAGCGAAAGGACCAGCGACGTCAACGGTTTTCTCCCCCCACCCGGTCGCCCGCGCGCATTCGTATTTTACTTCGCCCGCTGCGCCCGGCTCGCGCCAGGAGCGTCATCGCCAAAAAATGCACCTGCATCGATCGGGCGCAGGATGGCGCGTAGCAGAAAGACCTGCGCGTCGCCGCAGTCTAGCATGGTCGGCTTGCGCGCAAGCCCCGGTTTGTTCGATCCGTGTGAACGCTACGGCAGCCTCGATTGCCAAGGCAAGACGGCCTCGCTAGAATGAGGCCGTCAGCACCCTGGGGCATTGATGGACATTCCCGACCTCGCGCTGCGCTTTGCCGTCGCACTCGGCCTCGGCATGCTGATCGGCCTCGAGCGCGAGCGCAGCAAGGGGGAGGAAGGCGGCGCCGGCGTGCGCACCTTCGCGCTGATCGCGCTCACCGGCGCAATCTCCGGATATCTCGGCAATATCCTGGGGCTGGACTGGCTGGCGCTGTCGGTGTTCTTCGCCGTCGCCGCGCTGATCGTCGGACAGTACGTGGTAACCTCGCTGCGGGGCGATCCGGGGATCACCACCGAGATCTCGGCGCTACTTTCCTTCCTGCTGGGCCTGCTGTGCGCGCATGGCCAGTTGCAGCTCGCGGCCTGGGTGGCGGTGGCCATGGCGCTGCTGCTCGCGCTCAAGGGCTGGCTGCATCAGCTCGCCAGCCGCATCAACGCGAGCGACATCGAGGCGACGCTCAAGTTCGGCATCGTCACCCTGATCATCCTGCCGCTGGTGCCCGACCACAATTACGGTCCGGCGCCGCTCGACGTGGTGAATCCGTACAAGATATGGCTGATGGTCGTGCTGATTTCCGCGCTCAACTTCGTCAGCTACCTGCTGATCAAAATCGTCGGCGCCGAGCACGGCATCGGCATCGCCGGCCTGCTCGGCGGACTCGCCTCCAGCACCGCGGTGACGCTCGGGTTCTCGCAGCGCAGCCGGCGGCCGGGCGAAGATCCCCATGCGCTGGCGTTGGGCATCCTGCTCGCCTGGACGGTCATGTTCATCCGCGTCGCCATCATGACCACGCTGATCAGCGGGGAGCTCGGCCGGCGGCTGGCAATCGCGATCGGGCCATTGGCCGTGACCAGCCTGGGCGCCTGCTACTGGCTGTGGCGCAAGCGCCAGCAGACGGAACGCGGAGAGGTCAAAGCCGGCAACAATCCGTTCGAACTCGACGAAGCGATCAAGTTCGGCATGCTGTTCGGCGTCGTGGTGCTGATCGCCAAGGCGGCGCAGGTCTATCTTGGCGACGCGGGGCTGTATCTCGCGGCGGGAATCGCGGGCCTGACCGACGTCGACGCCATCACCCTCGCCATGGCCGACCTGGCGAAAACCGACCTGTCCAACGTCGGCACAGCAGCGCGGGCCATCGTCATTGCCGTGATGGCCAACACCCTGGTCAAGAGCGGCATGACCATCGGGCTCGGTTCGCCCGAACTGCGCCGCATCAGCCTGCCCATTTCCGGGCTGCTGCTCATCGTGGGGGTCGCGGGCGCGCTGCTGGCTTAGGGAAGGATCCCGTCCCCGCCCGGCAGCGGCGCAGGACGAAATGGGCCATGCGCTCGGACCGGCTCAACCTGGCGCTAAAATCGGATGTTGTTGCACCCGGATCGCTCCGCCGCGCCGCTTGAGATCAACCCCGCAACCGTCGCGCCGTCGCTACGCCTGCGCGTGCTTGACTCCGCCGGCGCAAATGAAGGCGCCCTGGCAGTATAGTCATGGACGCGGCACTGCGATCGGCGATGCTTGCGAATTATATACGAACGGATATAATGCATGACTGAGGTACGCAGGCCGCTGTTCTGGGAGGGTTCCTCGAAGAAGGAATTCAAGGAATTCCCCATACCGGTCCAGAAAGACATGGGGGTCGCGCTCTTCGTGGCACAGTTGGGTCAAACGCCCGATTCGTCGAAGCCGTGGAAGGGACTTGGTTCCGGCGTCTACGAGCTGGTGGAAGATCACCGGGGCGACACCTTTCGCGCGGTCTATACGGTGCGCATCGGGGATGCGATCCATGTGCTGCATGCGTTTCAGAAGAAATCGAAATCAGGTATCAGCACGCCGCAGCCGGATGTGAACTTGATAGAGAAGCGATTGAAGGCTGTGCTTGCTCGGCATGGTTTGAGCGGGAGGTGATGATGCGACGCAAAGGCACACACAAGGGCGCTGACAATGTGCTGATCGATCTTGGGTTCGACGATGCGGAAGAACTGTCCGCGAAAGCCATCCTTGCCGTCAAGCTCAACGAACTCATTCAGAGAAGGGGGCTCAGTCAGACCGAGGCCGCCGCGATCACCGGCATGACACAGCCCAAGGTATCGCAGGTTGCCCGCTACAAACTGCAGAATATTTCGCTCGAACGCCTGATGCAGGCGCTGGTGTCGCTCGATCAGCAGGTCGAGATCACTGTAAAACCGGCTCGCCGCGCGCAAACGGCGGGCATTACGGTCGCTGCGTGACGCGGATGCTCATACCCAGGACTACAATCACCCGCGGAACCACCAACGTCTTCGCCGATTTGGGCTACACCGATGCCGCTGAACGGCAGACCAAAACGCATCTGGCACTCGCCGTCAATGAACTGCTCAAGGCGAGGAAGCTCAAACAACGCGAGATCGGCGCCTTGCTCGGCGTGCCGCAACCCAAAGTCTCCGACCTGAAAAATTACCGCCTCGACCAATTCTCCGTCGAGCGCCTGATGGAGTTTCTCACCGCGCTCAATCAGGACGTGGAGATCATGATCCGGCCGCGCGCTGGCGGCGTGCGTCAACCCGTCAAGATAATTGTCGCTGACCGGTCAAGATAATTGTCGCCCGCCATTCCAGCCACTTTTGTGCTTGAACGGCGAAAACCGGGCCAAGAAGTGTGGCAACGACAATAGCGATGTCCGCTACCTTGATAGTCCAATCGACAGACATGATGGCTCCATATTTATATTAGGAAAGTCCGCGCCAGCAACGCATAGAACGTGTAGGTGTTAGGCGTAGATCGCTTTGTAGTCGTCGTCTGATGCGATCTTTTCTACGAGAAAATGAACCCAGTCCGCCGTATAAAGGTAATCGCCGTGGGCTTTGTCATATATGCAGAATTTCTGATCGGTTACCTCGGGATTCTTGGCGCCACCATCTGGCCTCACTTTGAAATGCTTCCAACAACGCATATGTGTGTCGAAGGTAAATTTGGCAACAGGCTTGCCGTTGCGATCGACCATTGGGTTGCCCAACAGCTTCTTGACTGCTTTGACCACAGCGCCGGGCTTCAAGAGTTCCGCGTTGACAACGCCTGTCGGCTTCGACTTCACAAAGACTGCGAGTTTGCCAAGCTCGGCCTTTTGTTCCTCTGATAACGAGTTGTAATTGACGAACTGGATTGGTATGGTATCTGCTGATTCGTGATTGGCTACCTGTATTAGGAACGCCTTGAACGCGAACTGCCCGCTATTCATTACCTCTGTCGAAATTGTGCTGCGGTAGTGATCGATAAATCGCTTTACGTCCGCAAGTGTCTTGTTGGCCTTTACCGCTGCCGCAAAATTGGCGCCGCTCGGGAAGAGTTGTAACGAGAACGAAAGACTTTCACGAAGCTGATACCTGCTGCCAAATTCGGAGCCGAGGAGAACGTCGAAATTCAGAAGAAGGGCTTGGCATTCTCCGAATATTGACGCGTCTAACGCAGGAATGTGTCGATGTTCGATCTTGTTACGGAGTGGAATGAAAAATTCGAGATTCTTCCGAGTGGCGTTCTCGCTGTCGTCGCCCCAGTATTGGTGCGCACATTCACGTAGCTCCCAGTGCTTGAACTCACCGTCGGTCTTCACGAAACGACCATTCTTGTGGCGGTGATATGGCAACCGATCACGGCGAATGAAGATCGCGTGCATTAGCGCTGTCCATGCGATAACCATCAACGAAACGTATGCTGCCGAACGGAAGGTGATCGCTGGCTTGTTATAGACTTCGACTGCCAACAATGCTGCTTCGCGCGCCTTTTCAAGGTAAGGCCGAACCGTTTTTCCAATGCGCTTTGCGGCCATGGTATGCGAGAGAGTCTAGTTGCTCGTGGCGAACGAACGGGCCAACAGCGCATCAAAGCACTCGCTAGCCTTGACCAAGAAATCCATTTGTTGAGACCGAAGCGAAACAATATCACGGCAGTGCTGTTCGAAACGAACCTGAAGCGCCAGTGGAGGTGTTGGTATTGGTAGGTTGCGAAGGATTTCAAGATTGATATTTTTTTGAGCAGCCTGTGGCGCGTTGGCTTCAAGTGTGGGTTGCAGGAAATGCAGCCACGCTTGAACGAATTCAGTTCGCTGGGTCTCTCCCGGCAGAAAGCCAACGACGCTATCGGGAAAGCAGGCGTCAAATTCGAGCACGCCCGTCTTGGCGATGTTAGCCGCTATCGTGATGCAAAGCGTCCCGCGAGGCCACAGTTTGCTTTGGGTAAGCCCAAGCTCTGAGTATGTCGATGAATAGCGAGTAACTCGTCCACCAGAGTTCGCTATGTCGCCAGTCTGAATGAACGGATACGGACCACCGTAGAGTTCGGCGGCGCCCCGAGGTCGATGTCTTGATCTTCCACGATCCAAGGTGCCAACGCTACCAAATGCCGGAGTGGGCCACGCTCTTGGGTTGGTTGCCGGATCGCCAAACATATCGAGAAAAATCGCCGGGATGAGCCCGGCAGCCTTCTTCTGCGCCTCGCGCCGGAGGCGCGTGATGCCCTCAGCGCGCGAAAGCAAATCAACGATGCGGCGCTGCTCTGGGATTGGTGGCAGCGGAAACTGCGTTGATGCCAGTTCTGCACGGCCAATGGCAGCGAATGTCGACCCCTGTCCCATGCTGGCAAGACGCGGCTCCGCTTGGCGCAATGCAAAACGCAGAAAGGCCGGATCGAGAACGTCTTGTTTGGCCCGAATCGCTGCCAAGCCACGGCCAATGCAGCATCGGGTGTCAGCAAGATTGGTGGGGCCAACAGGCGCGCGAACGGACATTAAGATGTCGCCGGCCTCCGCGATCTTCTTCGGAGCATTGCACCACTTCTTTGCAGTTGGACTGACCTCCCCGAACTCTGCTTTTCCTTGGAAGAATGGCAGGCCTTCGCCGATGTCGTTATAGGTTTCCCCGGGCGGTGATTGCCCCATAACGATTTCAGCAACATCTGGCAGGCGAACAGTATGGCAAGTGCTCACGGCACGGACTCCCCAAGCGCCGTCTTCAACGCCGCCACCTCCTCCACAATCTCCGCCTCAATTGCGGCCAGTTCATCGAGAATTTCCCTCGGATCGCGGTGCTCGACGACAGCCTGACTCATGGGCCGGTAGCGCCCTGCCGAGAGATTGAAGTCGTTGGCCCGCAACGTCGCCGCGTCGGCGAACCACCATTGCCCCTTCCACTCGACGGCGGGATCGCGTGTCAGCCATAGCGGAAGAATCTCGTTCCGCTTCTGGTAGCCCGCGACGATGCCAGGCAGATCGTCTGCCTCGATGGGACTGTCATGATTGGCGTCGAGCTTGTAGCCGTCGTTGTCGGCATGCAGGAACAGCACGTTCTCCGACGCGCCGCCCTTACGGAAAAAGAGCACCGAGGTCTTCACACCCGAGTAAGGCTGGAAGACTCCGCCGGGAAGCGACAGCACGGCCTCCACGCGGTTGTTCTCGATCAACTGGCGCCGCAGCTCCTTATGCGCGCCCGTGGAGCCGAAGAGCACGCCCTCGGGCACTACAACGCCGCAGCGCCCGCCGGGCCGCAGGCTGTCCATCATGTATTTGAGGAAAAGCAGCTCGGTCGCCGTGCTGGTGCCGACCTTCACCTCCTCGACGATGCGATCTTTGTCCACGCGCCCGGAAAACGGCGGATTGGCCAGAACGACGTGGTAGCCCTCGGCGGGCAATCCCAATTCGGCCTTGCGCTCACTGTCGAGCGTGGTGGTTAGCGCATTGCGCAGCAATATGCGCACGTTCGGCAAGCCGCGCAGAGTCAGGTTCATGGTCGCGAGCCGCACCATTTTGGGGTCAACGTCGTTTCCGTAGAAGGTCGAGGTCTGCAATGCGGATACCTGCGCCGCTGAGAGCTTGTCGCCAAGACCGCGTTTCACCTGCTTGCCGTCAAGTTCGGCCTCGTAAATCGCCTTGGGCGAGGAGTTGGCTAGCCGTATGTGGTTATAGGCCGCGACCAAAAAGCCCGCCGTCCCTGCTGCGGGGTCGTAGACCGTTTCGCCCACCTTTGGATCGAGCATCTCAACGATGGCGCGGATGATGTGGCGCGGCGTGCGAAACTGCCCAAGCTCGCCCGCCTGCTTGATTTGCCGGAGCACGTGCTCGAATAGGTCGCCCTTGCTGTCAGCGTCGGCTTGATCGAGCCGCAGCCCATCGACAAGGTTCACCACCTGGGTGAGCACCGTTGGCTCGTCGATGGCCAAGCGGGCGCCCGTCATGAAGTTGTGTGCGGCGCTCTCGCCAAGCTCGGCAAAGAAGGCGAACACCTCGTCGCGCACGAAGCGGACAAGCGCTTCTCCCGACAGCCCCTTCGCCCAAACCGACCACTTGAAGCGCTCGCGCGGAATCGTGCTGGCGCCGCCTTGCGCGTTGAGTGGGTTTTTCAGCGTCCAATTTCCTGCGAACATGCTCTCGTAGGGCTTTTTCAGCACCTTGGCGCGCAATTTATTTTCTGCGTCGATGCTCTCGACGAGGTAGAAAAAGAACAGGAACGAGAGTTGCTCGGCGTTGTTGACCGGGTCGGGGTAACCGCCGCCGTAGAGGTAATCGCGTATCTGGTCGATGGCGCGACGCATGTCAGGGGTCAGCGGCATTTCGTTTCCAATATTAGTGCGCGGTGGGGCGAGGGTGTTCGCCAGACTGTTGATTGCCCGAGTCGGCGCTGAATACTGCGACATTGAGGCTCTCGATCAGCGCTTGCAGCCGGTCTTCGTCGCCGAACACGCGCGCCGCTTGCGGGTAGCCGCCCAACTGCGAAAACGGATGAAATGCGAAGTGCCCGAGAGTGAACTCGTCCATGGTGTCGGCATTTGCGCGAATCTGGCTGCCGATCATGCGTAACCAACTCTCTTGATCGGAGGTTATGTCGGGCTGCGCGAGAAGCCACGCCTCGAACCGCGTGCCCAATTCCGCGACTTTCTGTTCAGACACCTCGGGGAACACCATGTTGCCATTCTCATCGACGGTGACCCACTCGCGCGTGGTTGGGTCGATCCGGTCGTCGATGTCGAGCGCCAGCAGTCTGCGTGGCTCGTATTTCTTCTTCTTGGCCTTGGCTACCACCACGCCACCGTCGCCATAGTCCTCGTCGTCGCCGTGGTAGTCGCACACACCGACAAAATCGAACATGGTGAATAGAGGTTTGCTTTGCGCCTTGCGCGTGCCCCGACCGCGCATCTGTTGGTAGAGGATCGCCGAGCGGGTGAAGCGCGCGAAAACTAGGTTCACCACCTCCGGGCAGTCAAAGCCCGTGTCGAGCATGTTCACCGACACGAGGATCTGCGGGAACTTCTCGCGCTTGAACCGCCGAATTTTTCCCAAGGCATCGAGCGTATCGTCCGGGCCCATGCCGGATACCACATAATCGGCATAACGGATTTCGGGTGACGGTTTCAGGTGCGCGTATTCCGCATCGAGCAGCTGCGCGAGCGTCTCGGCGTGACGCTTGGTCACGGCGAAGACGATGGTCTTGCCAAGGAGCGGCTTCCTGAGAACGCCCTTGTGGTCGGTATATCCATTGTCGAGCACCTGGCGGAACTCGCGCACGATGGCGCGATTCCTCTGGGGGATGGTGAAGCGCCGCTCCAAGGACGAGGGATCGACAATAATGCTTTCCTGTCCTGCGAACAGTTTCTCGAATTCTGCGCGTGTGGCGGTGTCCATGGCCGAATAGTCGAGTTCGCTGCGCTTCACCTCGAACCCGCCTTCGGCTGCGGTCTTCACTGTCTTGGCCTTGTAGATTTGATACGGCACGAGATAGCCCTCGCGGATCGCATCTTTCAGCTTGTAGACGAAGGTTGGCGCCTCAACCTCGAAGAACCGAAGCGTATCGCGCAAAAAGAGCTTGTCCTCCTCTTCGCCGAAATCGCCTTCGGCCACGCAGGGCGTTGCGGTCAACCCGATCTGGATTCCGTCGAAGTGCTTCAACACGCCGCTCCACTGTCCATAGATCGAACGGTGGCACTCGTCGCTTATCACCAGATCGAAGTAGCCCGAGGAGTATTCGCCATAGACATTGATCATGCTTTGCAATGTCGTGATGGTGATGCGCTTCTCGTCCTGAAAGCGCCGTCCGGCGCGCAGCACATACGCCGGATAGTCGGGCAGATGCTCGGCGAACGCATCCTCGGTCTGTTTGGCGAGCGGGATGCGGTCAACGAGGAACAATACCCGAGTGACGGCCTGCGCCTCGAAAAGCCGCTTGATCAGCGCTGCGGCGGTGCGCGTTTTGCCGGTGCCGGTGGCCATCTCGACCAAGAGCTTGCGCCGTCCTTTGGCGATTTCGCTGCACAGCGTGTCGATGCACGCCTTCTGGTAGTCGCGCTCAACGATGCGCCTGTCGATCTCCACGGTGAGCGGATCGCGCTTCAATTGCCGGGTGGCGAAGCGCCGTTCCAGGTCGTCTTGCTTGAAGAAAGTCTTTACCGGACGCGGGAACGCTTCGCGCTCCCACTCCCAGAAGCGAATTTCCGCGCCATTGGCAAGAAACACGTAGGGCACATTCAACTGCTTGGCGTAGTCGAGGGCCTGCTTGGCGGCGTCGCCGGGATTCACGGAAAAGCGCTTCGCCTCGATGACGGCCATCGACTGACCGTGGCGATTGCAGAGCACATAATCGGCCCGCGTTCCGTCCAGCAGCGGGTATTCGTAGCGGATGGCGTTGGGATTCTCGATCTCCCAACCTTGATCAGCGAGCTGGCGGTCGATGACGACGCGCGAAAAGGCTTCGCTCGTGCTCATCGCCGCTGTGGTCTCATTCCAGCCCCTCGCCAGCCTCGCGCTTTGCTTTCGCTGTGGCGTGTGCCTGCTTCGTCGCTTGGCTGCGCTTCGCCTTCGCGAAGTAAGCATCCCATTGCCCCGGCTTGTAGGGCGGAATTTCTAGCGGTGGGCAGGAAAGCCGTTCGATGATTTCGACCTTCTTATCGAAGTCGAGCTTGCCTGCATAGACCTGACTGAATACGCCGGGACGTTCGTGTCCCGACATCTCCTTCACTTTGGCATCGTCGCTGGATTGGTAGAGCCGATTGCAGAACCGATACCGGAAGCTATGGAACACCTTTTTGGGGTCGTCAATGCCAACGTGCGGCGCCGCCCTCTTGGTGGCCTTCTTCGCGCCTGGCTTCGGCTGGCGCTTGCTGCGAAGATAGCGGTGGAAGGTATCGGCGAGTGTATCGCCGTAGCCGTTCTCCTTCGAATACGGCAGCGTCGGGAACAGCCGGTCGAATCCATGCTGCTTCACGTCGGCGACATACTGGATGAATCCGAGTTCGATCACCTTACTGTGCAACGGGATAGACCGCTTGCTGTATTTGTTCTTCACGCGCTGATTCGGGTAGATCGCATCAATGCCGATGCCCCAACGGCCTGCGTCTTGGATTACGTCGGCTACATAGAGCTGCCCAATCTCGTTGCGCCGCCCGCCGGTAAATTGGGCGAGCAGCGGCCCCCAGAATTTGTGGGGCTCGTTGCAGGCAACGAGGAAGGTCTCTGGCGCGAAGATGCGGGCCACGTCCTCCTCGGAAAACGGCACGCGCTCCACCTTGGTTGTCGATTCTGTGGATTCGAACGTGCGCTCGGCGAAGAAGTTGTCGCGGCCCATGTAGTGCCGCTTGATGCACCAATTGAAAAACCTGCGCACGCGATCCATGTGCTTGTTCTGCGTGCGGCTGTCGATGATTGGTAGTTGCAACGTCGCATTGAGTTCGACCATTTTCGGCGCCGCGAGCATTGTGTATTCCTGTCTGTTCGTGCGCTTGTTGATCGTGGGCGCAATGGCGGGATCGCGGAATGCCTTGTGGTGCAGGGGGAGCTTTTGCACCATTTTCTCGAACAGATCGGCGTCCGTGGCGGTGTAGTCGGCGGGCGGTTTGTCGCCGCAGCATTCGATTAGGAACCTCAGGGCGCGGTCGAACTCGCCCACGGTTTTCGAGTTCATCTTGCTCGTGGTGCTGTGAAGCGCATGCTCTTCCTTGCGCTTGGACAGTAGCGGCTCGTGGGCGGCTGGGCGGACGGGTTCGGCCGCGACTGCATGGGCGACTGCATGGGTGCCGCGAACGATCTGGGAGCGCTTCGCGTCCTCGGCGACGAATTCGTTAAAGCGCCTGAGATCGTCATCGTTCCTGATCCTCGGGTTTTCGATCACAGTGCCCGTGGCGAGCGTGATCTTCTTCGCGCCGAACTCGCGCACCGCGTTCGGGTCGAGGTTTTTCAGGATGTCCTTCGGATTGACCACCTGTTCCCCATGTTCTTCTATCGCCGCGAAGGCGGCGCGCGCTTCGATGGCTAGGAGCGCGGCAGTGAGCCGGGCCTCGTCTCGGTCGCGTGTGCCAAGGGAGCGCACGAGGTAGCGCCGCCCTACGAGAGCACGCAACGCGAGCGGGACGAGAATACGGCAATACAGCCCGCTGGTGCGGGCGAGAAGGAGCGCGGCAGGCATCGTGATACCTCAAACGATACCCAACGGCCATTTTCGCCTCCGACAGACTATCATAAAGTCAGCCGGATCGAAGAAGTGGTGGAGGCGGGGGGAATCGAACCCCCGTCCGCAAGTCCTCTACAGACAGATCTACATACTTAGCCAGGTTGTTAGATTTGACCGGTTGCCCGCCAACCGGCAGGCTGACAAACGGCGAGTC